>OODE01002449.1_pt1 | contig 9718 bp, 14 predicted proteins | sample 1671771 | NCBI WGS metagenome assembly OODE01 (sample SAMN06348191, study PRJEB24527) | human gut metagenome | biome: human gut; feature: ankylosing spondylitis patient; material: feces | host: Homo sapiens | place: China | collected 2015-10 | reverse complement strand
TCGGAGTTTTGCCCTTTTGTTCTTTGGAATGGAAGTAAGCGACTGATTAAAAGAAGAAAACTGGACGAATACCTTGATAATGCGTATTCGATATAGCTGATTTGTAAAATGTGCGATGGGTCGGTTCGCATAATAGGCTCATCGCCATTTTTTAATTATCATAAGGGCAGAAAAAAACAAGGAGGTGCTTCCGTAATGGCAGATACAGAAAAGATTATCCGAAAAAAATATGATGTGCCGATATGGCATAAGTCTAATTTGACGATTGATGAAGCAGTTGAATATTCTGGCATAGGTAGAGAAAGACTGAGAAAACTAACAAGCCAAGAAGAATGCCCATTTGTTCTTCATATAGGAAATCGTCGAATGATTAAGAGGAGGATTTTTGATGAATACATTGAAAAACTTACTTTCCTTGAATGATGATGAACGCTTACTTGCCGAAGTAAGAATATATCAGGAAAAACTCATAAGCAATGCTGACGAACCAATATGGGAAAGAAAGTGGCTGACAATCGAAGAAGCCGCAGCATATTCCGGTATAGGAAGAACGAAGTTGCGTGAGTTGTCTAATCAAGCAGGTTGTCCCTTTGCAATATGGATAGGCAATAAAATCCATATTGTGAGGGAACGACTGGACAAATATATAGATAAGCAGTTTAGAATTTAGGAGGATACAATGGCGACAAAAAGAAAAGATAAATCAAGGGTTGTTCTGAAAACCGGAGAGGTTCAGAGAAAAGACGGTACTTATCAATTTAGCTGGCAGGATAGCCAGATGAAAAGAAGATTTGTTTACGCAAGAACTTTAGATGACCTGAGAGAAAAAGAAAAGCGTATTCAGAAAGATAAATGTGATGGTATTAAGACCGAAGCACGATACACAACCATTGATGAATTATTTGACCTTTGGGCAAATATGAAAAGAGGGCTGAAGAATAATACCTTTGAAAATTACAAATATATGTACAATACCTTTGTGCGACCAGTGATTGGAAGTAAAAGAATATCAACGCTGAAGAAATCAGATATTAAGAAATACTACAATTATCTTGTTGATGAAAGAAATTTGAAGCCTTCAACGATTGATAATATACATACGGTTCTTCATCAGGTTTTACAGATTGCTGTCGATGATGACTTTATCAGAAATAACCCGTCAGATAATGTGTTGAGAGAATTGAAAAAAGCACATTGTTTTCAGTCGGAAAAGCGTAGAGCGTTGACGAAACCGGAGCAGGAGCTATTTCTGAATTTCCTGAAAACCCACCCTGTATATGAACACTGGTATCCGGTCTTTGCAGTAATGATAGGAACTGGACTTCGTGTGGGGGAAGTAACTGGATTGAGATGGTGTGATATTGATATGGAAAGTGGAATGATTGATGTTAATCATACTCTTGTATATTATGACCACAGAACCGAGGGAAGTAAAAGTGGCTGTTATTTCAATGTAAATACAACGAAGACTCCGGCGAGTATGAGGCAGGTTCCAATGCTCGGTTTTGTGAAAGAAGCATTTGAACATGAGAAACAGAAGCAGGAAGATTTAGGACTTCATTGCGAGGTCACGATTGACGGATATACAGATTTTATTTTCATCAATCGTTTTGGTCAGGCACAGCACCAAGCCACACTCAACAAAGCAATCCGAAGAATTATCCGTGATTGCAATGATGAGCAGTTTTTGCACAGTGATGAACCTGATGTGTTACTTCCTCATTTTAGCTGCCACTCGCTTAGACATACATTTACAACAAGAATGTGTGAAGCTGGAGTAAATATAAAGGTCATTCAAGACGCACTCGGACATTCAGATATTTCAACTACACTGAACATCTATGCTGATGTTACAAAGGAAATGAAAGCGGCAGAGTTCAAAGGATTGGATAGCTATTTCGTAGTATAATATTGGACTTCACATATGGAAAGAGAACATACAGAGTGTTGTGTGTTCTTTTTTCTTGTTCTGAAGCAGGAAAAGATAAGGCAGCGTTACTTTGATGTGGATTGACATTGTAAATAAGAGAAGTTATAATTTCTTGTATATGAATATGCTCTTGCATATACTACTATCGCCCTACATCATTTACATCATATTTTACATCATTTGCCCGCAAAATGACTCAAAGAAGGGCAAAGATATAGAGGAGGCGATAATTTGGAAATAAGTAATTTATACAGTACGAGTACCATCTTGGTCGAGTATGAAAGAACCACAAAAAAGCTCCCGACCATGAAGACACAGGGCGCTGCAAAGAATGAAGCAAACAATGCAGCACAGGCAGCTGGTGCAGCAGAAGCAGGCGCAACTGCTGGTGACAACAATGGTTTCTTTACACCAAACGAGAAGATCGACTTCTCCAAGGTAAAAGTAGAGCCATTATTTGAAGAGCAGGTTGACTTTGAAACCTTCTCCAAGTCTGATTTTCGCGCTGTAAAGGTAAAAGCCTGCGAAGCAGTAAAGAAATCCAAAAAGCTTCTTCAGTTCACTCTGGATGACGGAACCGGCACAGACCGTACCATCTTAAGCGGTATCCATGCTTACTACGAGCCAGAAGAACTGGTAGGGAAGACTCTGATCGCCATCACCAACCTGCCACCAAGAGCCATGATGGGAATTGAGTCCTGTGGTATGCTCTTAAGTGCAGTATGTGAAGAAAACGGCGAAGAGAAGCTGAATCTGCTGATGGTAGATAACCATATCCCGGCAGGTGCAAAGCTGTACTAATCATACAATAAAGCAATTTGTGCAAAACGTGTATAAAAAACAGGGGGCTGTCGCACTAAATGAAAATTAGTGCGGCAGCACTTTTTTTGAAAAAATTTAAGAGCCCGGCTTCGAAAAGTCGGGCTCTTGGTGTAAAATTAATGTATGACCAAACACATTAAATTACAGAAAGATTATACCGCATCTTGTCTGTACTATTAAATTAAACTTCCTTTGGATATCGAAAAAAACATTTCATCAGATGATCCGGTCCGCCTGCTGAGTGCTTTTGTGGAAGGAAAGCCGTCTCCGGATCATGCGACTATTGCGCGGTTCATCTTACTGCATCTGTCCCAATGTTCCTCAAACATTCTCGCAGAAGTTTCAAATATCTTATACGAATTAGGAGAAATTTCTGGAAGACATATATTTATTGATGGCACAAAAACTGAGTCAGCTGCTAACAGATATACATTTGTCTGGAAAAAGGCCGTTACCAAAAATCAGACAAAACTGTTTGCAAAGATTACAGAACTAATTGCTGAGTGTGAAGAAATGTATGGCTTGAAGCTGGTATATCAGGACAGTATTTCTCTTCATTCACTAAAACATACACCAGTTTACAACTTTATAAATGATAGACTTGTTGATGGATCAGCTGTTTTAAGGCCTTTGTCATAGCATTTGATTTTATATGTGTTTCGATATTTTTCATGAAAGTGGCAAAAAATATCTGACTGCGAATGCCCTGACTTAATTCAAAACGAAACTCCTGTACGCTTTTTGTACGGTACTCAGAAAAATGTTCGTTCTGATAGGGCAGAATTTTCATGGCACAGTAACTGATGTTAATCAGATTGACAAGCATTTCAATCCCTTTGTAGCTTCGCACCATATAGTTACAAAAAGAGCAGAACGTTTTCTGTTCATAGTAGCTTGTTTCAATATTCCAGCGAAACGAATATAGCAACAGTGGAATGTATTTCATACGGTCACTTCCGGTCTGGTTCAATGGTGCTTTTTCCTGCCATGCACAGAAAAGCTGCAGATCTTCCGGAAAAATAGTACTGAAAAACAGTCGTTTTGTACCATGTTCTTTTTCTGTGGCAGTGACATAGGCAAGGACTTCCCTGTTGCCGAAGATCTTAGTGCGGACCCGTCGGACACTGGTATAATAATCCCCGATCTTTTCATTGGAAAACGTAAAATCTGTTTCAACAGAAAGACGTTTTCCATGTTTTGCAGGACGTCCCCGACGACCGGTCTGTGCAGGTGCAAGATCATACATGACAGAATCAATCCTTGCATTGCCAATCAGATCCAGATTCGAATATTCGTCAACGATGGATACCAGGTTCTGTTTTGTATACCAGCTGTCACAAAGGATGATGACATGATCTTTGCTGTGAAATTCAGGCATAACCTGCCGGATCATGGAGGCTGCCAGTTCCAGTTTAGACTCTTTTTTCTGCCACATACGATAACCAAGAGGAACGGAAAGATAAGATACTTTATCCCCATTCCAGACAGGTACGCAGAGCATGACACTCACAAAGCAGTGTCCATTCAGATAGTTGGAACCGTTGTGTGCGGCATGGTCAAACAGTTTTGAAACATTTTCAAATTTTGTACCAAATTTAGATACCATCGTATCATCCACACATAGAAATACAGGCTGCGTCTGCAATGAATTCGGTATCAGCTTCAAAGCAATCCTGACAGTAGTATTCATAAATCTGGAATAATCAACCTTTGCATAGGAACATGCATAATAAAATGCATTCAGTGATTTCTCCGTTATTCCGGATAAAAAATGCTGATACAGAAACTGGATGGAATGTGCGGATTCTAAGGTCAATATGGATAATATCAGCAGAAATAAGGTATCTGCTGTCGGAACAGAAAAAGTTTTAAAATAAATCAAAAAATATTGATGAAGTCTACCAATCAGTGTTTTTTCGTTGTATAATGTTTTTGTCGTACAGGGTCACTTTCCTTTGTAATGTTTTGTGCCAAATTCATTATACATCAGAAAGTCCTGTACGATATTTTTTTATGAAAAAGTTGTAAAGTGGTGTAAAACATATACGAAAAAAGCTTTATGCAATAAAAGAACCGGAAGGCATTACTTTTGTTCAGGGAAGATATAGGGGTCAGACCCCCACAGTGTTGGAAAGTATGCCAGCATGGAAATGCTGATTGAAAAAACGAAAGAAACATATTATGAAGCTCTTCAAGCAAGTTCTACTGGCTGGCATGAGGGCGAAAACAGCTATGAGCCTTTTGTTAAGTATTATTTAGGTATTATGCTGAAAGCATACAATGAATTTGAAAGCCGTGTAGAACATTTGAAGTACCATAATCTTTCCAAGCCGGATAGAATTAAGGCGGTGATTGATAATAAGGTTGGTAAGATAACGAAGAAGGAAATTATGGAACTATGCCCTGACATAAGTAAGGTTACCGTGGAAAGAACACTGACAGATTTAGTTAAGAGTGGGTATATCGCAAAGGTCGGTGCAGGTCCATCCACCGGTTATGTCCGTATTTGAAAAATTATTTTCAGATTTCCATAATAATAATATTACTACTTTGAATTAACCAATTTGCCAGTCAAAAACGCATGGACAAACCGTCTCATATGCGGTATATTATTTATAGACAAGAAAATATCTTGTGCTTTCGATAGGAAGTTTAATTGGCTTGAATGAAAAAGTAAATTCTACATTCTAATATACCGGGGGTGCGGACAAAATCTTGGACTAAATTGCTATTCCTAAACTACGTCTATACTGAAATGGACTCATTCCACCCAACGATATTTTAATTCGAGTTTCATTATACCAATGTATATATTCGTCTAATTTATGTATAAATGAATCAATAGATGCATGGTTCCAGTTTCTTCCATAAAACATTTCATTCTTTAGACGACCAAAGAATCCCTCGCATGCAGAATTATCCGGAGAGCATCCTTTCTTTGACATAGAGCGAGTAAGACCGGCAGTGTCCATAAGATTTATCCATTCCGGCCAACGATAATGACATCCTCGATCAGAATGAACCAGAGGATGCTCTGAAGGATCAAGCTGCTCAATAGCTTTTTGAAGCATGGTATTTGCAAGTTTGGAGTTTGGGGAAGTGCCAATTGTCCAGGAAACAACCATTCCATCAAAACAATCTATAATAGGGGAAAGATAAATTTTGCCTGCTGGGATATGAAATTCTGTTATATCTGTAAGCCATTTTTCGTTTGGTTTTTTAGCTGAAAAATCACGTTTTATTATGTTATCAACTTCAGGAGTAATCTCCCCCTTATAGGAGTTATATTTTCTTTTTCTTGCTGCTTTAACGATTAATTGTTCTTCGTTCATTATACGACGGACTATTTTTTCAGAAACAATAATACCATCTTTTCTTAACAGACAATGTATGCGACGATAGCCATATATTTCTTTATTACACATAAAGAGCTCTTTTATTTGTTGGCGTAATTCTTTATATTTGTCTTTGCTTTTTATGCATTGTACCTGATAACAGTAGCTACTTTTAGAAAGCTTTAAAACAGGTAGCAGTTCATTTAATTTATATTTATTACGCAGGGCATCAATCAAGAAAACTTTTTCACGATTAGTCAATTGATCAAGATTGATGCCCTCCTCTTTTTTTAAGATATCGCCTGCCTTTTCGAGAATGTCACGCTCTAATTGAAGTTTATATACATCGTTTTCGAGACGTTTGACTTTAGCTTCCAGTTCTGCTTTCTCACGTATTAATTGTTCGATGCTTTTATCTTCAGCAGGAGGTTGGATCATTTTCAAAGTTTTCCCTTCACCAAGCAGTTCTTTTCTCCAAATAGAAACAGCAGATGGAGTAACACCATATATTTCGGCTATCTGTGCTATCTTTAAGTTACCTTTGCATGATTCCATTACTGCTTGTATTTTTTCTTCTTGGGAACATCTTACATGAGATTTAAAAGATTTACAACGTCTTTTACCTTCCTCTGGACAAAGTTCTTTAACCCATTGTATAAGAAGAGGTCTGCTTGGGTATCCAAGTGCTTTTACCGTCTGTAATGCATTTCGGTCATGAGCAAAGTAATAATCAACAGCGTCTCTCTTTTCCCTGTCAGAAAATTTACTGACCTTTTTGCGCCCCTTATGAAGATCATTAGACTCTGAATACTCTTTATACCAATGCTTGAGATTTGATGCATCAGGGTAACCTAATTTACTAACTGTGTATGCTGCATTATATCCACAAGTGATATAAAACTTTACAGCACGGATGCGGTCTTCGTAAGAATACATATGAACCTCCTAACTCTTAGTTGGTCCAAGATTTTGTCCGCATCTCCGGGGTTCGTATTACTGAATTTTGATTTTCACTATCGACAGTGTTGAAATCTGCAGAGTTCTGCATTACTGAATTTTGATTTTCACAATTCTTAGGCAGCTCATTCTGCTGGACTTGTTGCCGTTGTTCTTCAGCCTCTTTTATCATAAAATTTTTCACATAAATGATATTAGGCTTTCCAAAGCCCTGTCTTATTTTCTCAATAAGTCCGATTCCATCCTCTGCATCAAGTTCTTTCATAATCTTAACTGCTTTCTGGCTTTTGCAATTCAAGAGTTCCATTACATCTTCTATTGTAAAAATGATATACGCCCGATCCTGCTCATCAAACCATTTGTTCTTTAAGCTCAGGCTCATACGGTCTAACATAAGACCGTACAATACCTTTGCTTCACAAGAAAGTGAGGAAAAATATTCCTCTGTAAACAGCAATTTGGGAATGCGATAAAAGCTATACTGATCAGAATCATCATTATAGAAATATTCAAATTGTACTTTCTGCATTTATTCCTCACCTACCTTGTTCTCTTTCCATTCTGCTAAAAGTTCAAATACAACAGCAGTTATCTGTTCTTTTGTATACTCTGGCGGAAAAAATTTTCCTATTGTCTTGTATGAAAGAACATCCTTTTTCTCTGAGGTATCTTTTTTAATAAGAAGTGAATCTATCATTTCCTCTGTAAGCATTTTTTTGCTGCTCAATTTTTTCAGCTGTTCTGCCTGTTCTTTTTTTATACGGATATTTCTTTCCACGAATAGTTTCAGCAAATATTCCTGCTCAGTCTTCCTCAGGTAAGATAATCTTTCACCAATCCCCACATTGATCATATTGTTATCTACCATTTCCAGCATTCCAGGAATCAACTCAGTCAAACGAATATAACGGTGTACGGTTCTTCCACTTTCTCCTGCTTTCTCTCCTACTATATCAGCTGTAAATTTTTCGCCTTTGCTTCCCTGATGTCTCAATGCTTCAAATTTCATCTTATAAGCAAAAGCCTTTTCACTGGGAGCAATATCCTCTCTCTGAATGTTGGAGTCTACCATTATAATAGTAGCTTCATCATCATTCAGATTTCTGATCAGAACAGGCATGTCTTCCATACCTGCCAGTTCACATGCTCTACAACGTCTATGACCGGAAATAATCTCATATGTACCATTTTCAGAGGGACGTACAATGCCAGGAACCAGTACACCATACTGTTCTACACTGGCTACCGTTTCCTGCATTTTGGAATCATCTTTTACCTGAAATGGATGATTCTTAAACGGATGTAATTTATCAAGAGGAATATATACGACTTTTTCTCCATTATCCTGCACAGTTTCTCCAAACAGATCTTCATATGATGTAAGTTTGATTTTTTCAGCACTTTTACTTCTCATTTCTCAGCACCTCTTTCGTCAGACTCTGATATCCCTCTGCTACAATACCTTTAGGATCGTAATAATAAATGCTTCTTCCCTCTGCAGACGTTTCTGCCGCCCGGATGGACATTGGAATACAGTTTTCAAAAATATGGATATTTCTACCATACACTTCTCTGATCTGATCGCAGATATCTTTTGAAAAATTTGCACGGCGATCTACTTTGGTTAATAGTATTCCCAAAATTTCTAACGACGGATTCAGCCTGCGGCGAACCTTTCCAATTGTTTTTATCAACTGCTGTAAACCTTTTGTCGAAAGATATGCAGCTTCCACCGGAATCAATACATAATCAGCAGCCACCAGTGCATTAATCGTTACCATCCCCAGTGACGGCATACAGTCGATCAATATATAATCATATTTATCCTTCATATGATCCAGATATGACTTCAATACAAATTCACGACTCATCACCCCAACCAGTGCAGTTTCCAATCCTGCTAATTCGATATTAGCCGGAATAAAATCAACACCCTCTTCGTGATGCATAATTCCCTCATTATCATCTATACTTTCATCATTGATTACTTTTTCCATGATACTCACGATTGTATGATCGAGATTATCCGGCTCTACGACTCCAAGACTTACAGCCATGCTCCCCTGAGCATCCGCATCTACTAATAAAACCTTTTTTCCCGTCCTGGCAAGTCCAATCCCTAAATTCACACAAGTGGTTGTCTTTCCTGTTCCGCCTTTCTGATTTGCTACTGCAATAATACACATATCTCTTCCTCCTTAGTTTTACAGACAATATTCTGGATATCTAAATTTAACTGCTTCCCAAAAATATTTAGCATGATCACAACAGAAGATCTGCTCTACGGAATATCCCTTACATTCATTGATCTTTGATTCACTATTTTCATGCTCTTTACCTGCAAACTCTAAACTCTTCATTGCACCTAGCGCTGTATTACTCATTTGCAATCACCCGCTTCCTTTCTATACTGAAATCATCTTTCTTATTTTCTGGGTTCTACTTCCATATAAATTCTTCCATATTTACTTGTACCTTTGTTCATATAAAAATCTGATGTTTCTATGACTTGCACGTCCTCAATCTGATAAATTCTTTTTATCATCGCATGCATATCTTCTTTCTTTCCCATCAATCTGATTTTGACCATTTTTCTCCTTTCTTATAGTTCAAAGTTTTATAATTTGAAGTTTGAAAATTATAGTAATCTAATAAAATCGCCGATAACTTGAGT
>OODE01002438.1_pt1 | contig 9770 bp, 7 predicted proteins | sample 1671771 | NCBI WGS metagenome assembly OODE01 (sample SAMN06348191, study PRJEB24527) | human gut metagenome | biome: human gut; feature: ankylosing spondylitis patient; material: feces | host: Homo sapiens | place: China | collected 2015-10 | reverse complement strand
AATATATATAAAAGGAGTTATAATGTCTATGGAGTTTATAGATAAGCTGAATTCATTATCCGCAAAAATAAAACAACAAGCCGGAGTCATTGAAACGGAGGAAGCTACCAAAAATGCTTTCGTAATGCCGTTCATTAACAATGTGTTAGGTTATGATGTCTTTGATCCTACCGAAGTTATCCCAGAGTTTGTATGCGACATTGGAACGAAGAAAGGTGAAAAGATTGACTATGCAATCTTAAAAAATAGCGAGGTTCAAATTCTCATTGAATGCAAAAAAATTGGCGATCCTCTAAATATAAATCATGCTTCACAGCTTTTTCGATACTTTCATGTAACAAATGCAAGAATATCTATTCTAACCAATGGACAAGTTTATAAATTTTTTACTGATTTAGAAGCACCTAATAAAATGGATGAAAAACCATTTCTTGAGATAGATCTACTTGACTTAGATGAAACAGTTGTTCCCGAGATAAAGAAGCTTACTAAATCAGCATTTGATTTGGAATCAATAATTAATGCTGCAGGTGAATTAAAATATGTTAGTTTAATTAAAAAAGTTCTCCATGCACAAATGAATAATCCTGAAGAGGATTTTGTAAAATTCTTTGCAGCAAGAATTTATGAAGGTATGTTAACACAAAAGGTAAAAGATACGTTTGCAAAATTAACAAAGAAAGCTGCCAATCAATATATTAACTCTCAAATAAACGAAAGATTGAAATCGGCAATAGGTGGTGGGTCATTATCTGTAATTGATTCGAATTCACACAATGAGGAAGTAGAATGTATTAATAAAGAAGAAACCGATATTGCCACTACTATGGAGGAACTTGAAGGATTTCATATTGTTAAAGCTATAGTCCGCGTAGTGCTTGATGCACCACGAATAGTCCACAGAGATACAAAAAGCTATTTTGGTATACTTGTAGATGACAATAATCGAAAGCCACTCTGTAGATTACATTTCAATCAAAAATATATTGGTTTATTTGACTTAGAGAAAAACGAAACCCGCCATCCTATTGAATCTCTCGATGATATTTATTCTTTCAGCGATGAGTTAAAAGCGACTGCCGCTTTATACAACTAAAACAAAGGCAGACAACTATTAACGTTGCCTGCCTTTCACATCAGAACAGCCCCAACGGTTTATCCGAGTAGCTCACCAGCAGGCACTTGGTTTGCTGGTAATGCTCAAGCATCATCTTATGGGTTTCGCGTCCGATGCCCGACTGTTTGTAGCCGCCAAACGCCGCATGTGCCGGGTAAGCGTGATAACAGTTGGTCCACACGCGCCCGGCCTGAATGCCGCGCCCCATCTTATAGGCCAGATTACCGTTGCGGCTCCAGACACCCGCGCCCAGGCCATATTGCGTGTCGTTCGCCAGCTCCAGCGCCTCGTCCATCGTTTTGAAGGTGGTTACCGCCAGCACCGGACCAAAAATCTCCTCCTGGAACACGCGCATATTATTCTGACCAAACAAAATCGTCGGTTCGAGGTAGTAACCGTCTTTCAGTTCGCCTTCCAGCAGCTTGCGCCGCCCGCCGGTGAGCACGTCTGCGCCCTCTTTTTTACCAATATCAATGTAGTTGAGGATGGTTTCCAGTTGCCCGTGAGAAACCTGCGCCCCCATTTGCGTCACGCTGTCGAGCGGGTTACCGCTGCGAATGCTTTCGACACGGCGGATGGCGCGTTCCATAAAGCGTTCGTAGATAGACTCCTGCACTAAAGCACGGCTTGGACAGGTGCAAACTTCGCCCTGGTTAAAGGCAAACAGTGCAAAGCCTTCCAGCGCTTTATCGAAAAAGGCATCTTCTTCATCCATCACATCAGCAAAGAAGATATTTGGGGATTTGCCGCCCAGCTCCAGCGTCACCGGAATAATGTTTTGCGTGGCGTACTGCATAATTTGTTGGCCCACTTCCGTTGAGCCGGTAAACGCCACTTTGGCGATGCGTTTCGAGGTCGCCAGATATTCGCCAATTTCTCCGCCCGCACCGTTGACCACGTTCACCACGCCCGGCGGCAGTAAATCACCGACGATTTCCATTAGCAGCAGTACTGAGAGCGGGGTAAGACGTGCGGGTTTCAGCACCACACAGTTGCCCGCCGCCAGCGCGGGAGCCATTTTCCAGCTCGCCATCAGCAGCGGGAAGTTCCACGGAATAATCTGCCCCACCACGCCTAACGGTTCGTGGAAGTGATAAGCCACAGTTTCGCTATCCACTTCACTAATACCGCCTTCCTGCGCCCGAATACACGAGGCAAAATAGCGAAAATGGTCAATCGCCAGCGGCACATCAGCAGCACTGGTTTCGCGAATGGGTTTGCCGTTATCCCAGGTTTCAGCGGTCGCTAACAGTTCGAGGTTCTGCTCCATCCGATCGGCAATCTTAAACAGAATCGCCGCGCGATCCTGCACCGAAGTATGCGCCCATTTATCTTTCACTTTGTGCGCAGCATCCAGCGCCAGATCGATGTCTCGTTTGCCCGAAGACGCCACTTCGCACAGCAGCTGTCCGGTCACCGGCGTCAGGTTCTGGTAATACTCGCCGTCGGCAGGGGCTACCCATTCGCCGCCAATAAAGTTGTCGTAGCGGGCTTTTAACTTGAGGGGGAAACCATACTCGCCGGGCTTAATCTGTGCTGAAGGGGGATTATTGGTCATGATCGTCTCCTTGCGGTGTGAGGTATAACAAGGGTAGACGTGACTGGCGAAATCTTCGCCAGTCGATAACAGCTTTACGACGGCTATCACGAATTTACGGGCAAGGGTTACAGCGGATAATGCGCGAAGTACACGGCTTGCTGGTCATTAATTTTCTTCTCTTGCGCAAACCCTTCTTTAACAATTGTCCGTAAATCAGCTCGAGCCGTATTATCAGAGACGCCCAGGCTCGCGCTAATTTCAGCAACTGTGTACTCTTTCCCCGGATTGGCGAGCATCACATTCAGGAGCGTTACCTGGCGCGGATTCAGGCGTTTAAGCACACCAGAGCTAAACAGCACACTATCGAGTTTTGCGCTTCGTTGTGTAATTTCATCGATATGCTGCTGCCAGTTTTGCAGAGCACGTTTAATGACACCCGCCTGATATTCAAGGAAATAAGTCAGATCCATACCATCTGATTCAGTGTACTGGTAGCTGGCGGCATATTTGACCGGTGCAGCATGAAGCAAACGGCTGATGGAAATATATTTAAAGACATCGTAGCCCGATTTCAGCATATACCAGTAAAACAGCGCCCGACTGGTGCGCCCGTTGCCATCCCGAAACGGATGTTCATGGGCCAGCATAAAATGCAGAATGCAGGCACGGACCAACGGATGAATATACCCTTCATGGCTGTTTAACCACTGGCAAACTTTTTCCAGCCGTTCCGGTAACAATGCCGCAGCGGGCGGTTGATGCACTATATTGCCATCATAGTCGGCGATCACAACATCATCTGTTTCACGAAATTCTCCCGGACGATATTTCGCGTCATTGATTCCACCCATACCAATGGCATGTAACTGGCGAATAAGCGCAGGTGTCAGCGGTTCTGCGAGTAAGTGCGGAATTTCCGCCATCAGCCGGGCATTTCCCGCAATCATATGCTCATCTTCAGTGCGTGGCGACCGCCCTGTTTCCAGCATTTTTCTCGCCACCAGCGTTGTAGTATTCGCACCTTCCAGCTGGGAGCTGGTGATCGGCTCTTCCAGGCGTAACTGGCTTAACTCGGCTCCGGCCCCGCGTAACCGTTCAGTCTGATCTTTCAGCGCCAGCGCGGTAGCACGTTTGTCGACAAGCTCGCACGCTTCTGCAATCACCGGGGTAATGTTGAATCCGGCCTGTTCACCCGCTTCATTGCAATAATTAATTCGTTGGATCGCCGCGTTGCGCGCCAGACGGGTAAGCGTCCACGCCACATCGACGTTTTCTCCTTTTTTGATGCGGTACTGCAACTCATCAAAAGGCAGATAACGTCCTTTTTCATCGGTAACCCGGTTAAAGCGCAGGTGGGCCAGGAGTTCCTCACCCGATAAGTGTGATAAAGGAATAAGTCCGGGAGGTGATTTGATAGCCATGTGCTTATCTCAAAAAAGCGCAATATTGAGATAGTATATAGCAGGAAAGAGAAACTATCTCAAAAAAAGCAAGTTTTGAGATAGTTGAAAAAGCGGCTGACAACTCGCCAGCCGTTGCGGGAATGATGATTACATTGCGGCGCGATAAATCGCCACAATTTCTTCGTGAGTTGCCTGGATCGGGTTAGTAAAGCCACAGGCATCTTTCAGGGCATTAGTCGCCAGTACCGCGAAATCTTCTTCTTTCACGTTCAGGTCACGCAGGCCTGCCGGGATATCCACTTTCTTCGCCAGTTCACGGATGGCGTTAATGCAGGCTTCAGCACCTTCCGCGTCGTTTTTACCAGTCACGTTCACGCCCATTGCAGCGGCACAGTCACGCAGACGTGCTGCAGCGACTTTGCTATTGAATACCTGAACGTGTGGCAGCAGAACAGCATTACATACACCGTGTGGCAGGTTGTAGAAACCGCCCAGCTGGTGCGCCATCGCATGAACATAACCCAGAGAAGCATTATTGAACGCCATACCGGCGAGGAACTGGGCATAAGCCATTGCTTCACGCGCTTTAGCATTGCTGCCATCTTCAACGGCTAACGGCAGATTTTCGGCAATCATGGTCACCGCTTTCAGTGCGCAAGCGTCAGTGATCGGCGTGGCGGCAATAGAAACATACGCTTCGATAGCGTGCGTTAAGGCATCCATACCCGTTGCGGCGGTCAGTGACTTCGGCATACCGATCATCAGAGAGGAGTCATTGACAGAAAGCAACGGAGTTACATGTTTATCAACAATCGCCATTTTGATATGACGCGCTTCGTCAGTGATGATGCAGAAACGGGTCATTTCAGAGGCCGTACCCGCCGTGGTATTGATGGCGATCATCGGCAGCTGCGGTTTTGCAGAGCGGTCAACGCCTTCGTAATCGCGAATATCGCCGCCATTGGCTGCCACCAGCGCAATACCTTTTGCGCAGTCGTGCGGAGAACCACCGCCTAAGGAGATCACGCTATCGCAATTATTTTCTTTAAGTAATTTCAAACCTGCGGCGACGTTTTCCGTGGTGGGGTTAGGTTGGGTGCCATCATAAATAACGCTAAAAATATTGCGTTCTTCCAGTGCTTTTTGCACATCACCCGCCATACCCAATTTCGTTAACATATTGTCGGTGACAATTAAGGTACGGGTAAATCCATAATCTGCCATCATATTCATTGCATCATTCAATGAATCAGCACCAATAACATTCACGGAAGGAATAAAAAAGGTTGAAGCTGCCATAACACACTCCTGAAAGTGTAAAAAAGGGCGGGCAGCTTACTGAGGATTTTCATTTGAAAATATGATCAACATTACCGTTTATTAAAATATTTTTAATAAAAAGCACGTTACATTCATCAAATAACGTGCCTTCTTAACATTAATAAGAAATTTTGTATTAATTCATATTTATTATGAATTAATCATTTCCTTATTTTTCCGGAAATAATAATGCGTCGCGCAATAAATGATCATTTCCACGACGACGCGTAAAGCCAATGCGGTCAAAATATTCCAGAATCTGAATTGCCAGCTTTCGGCCTACGCCTAAGCGATCGCGGAAATCCGCCGCGCAGGTTGAACCACACTCCTGATCGAGATCGCGGATCATATTGGCAAACTCGACAATCCGATCGTTACGGTAATAACGATCTTTGACGATCGCGGTAATTATTCCTTGCTGCGCCGCCTGACGTAGCGTCAGACGCATTGCCTGCTCGTCGGTTCCCGTCTCTTTTGCCAGGTCTCGCACCCACCACGGTTCGTCACCAAACAGTGGCTCTGCTTTTTGCCAGATGGCCTGCTGCTCTTCGCTGAAGCCCGCTTTGTGATCCGGCAGATGCAGCCAGCCGTGATGACTGAGGATGTCACCGCTTTCACGCATCTTTTCAATCAGCAACAGTACCAGCGCTTCATCTTCCATTGGCAACGCCATACGTCGCAGACGTTCGCGCCCAGGACCAGGTTCATCGCGATGTTTCTCATGATAAGTCGCTAATGTGTCGAGAATTTTCCGCTGCCAGCGGGCGGCAACTGGCGCATTCAACAAGCTGTAACCAGCCTGAATATAGCCAGGCTGTTGCAGCAGTTCGCGCATCCCTTCGCCGTTGAGCTGCCGTGCCCAGGCGAAATCCGCAAGGTTAACCGCGCCGCGTTCCAGATGAACAGATAACGCATCGGCATCGCTCTGCGCCCGTGCAAGAGACGCCAGCCATTGCAGATATTCCGGCTTACGCTTACCGCGACGCGGCGGGTTAAGCATCACCACACGCGCCCCCGCCAGCGTGTTGCGGGCCGAGATATCGCGCAGCACTATGCGATCGTTATCCGCCAGCCACAGCGGCGTGTCGAACACCAGCTCGGCAAGGTTATCTTCCAGCAGCGAAACGCGTCCCGTAACGTGGCTGGCGGCGTGGTGAATATGCAGTGGCTGCCACTGGGTCAGCGGTGTATGGGTTTGAAGCTCGACTATCACCCGCGTAAACGGCTCCGGCGGCACATCGGCAAGCAGCCAGTCGCCACGGTTAATCTGCTCTTTTTCCGCATCACCCGCGATGTTAAGCGCGATACGCTGCCCGGCATGGGCAGTTTCTGTTGGCTGATTTTGCGCATGTAGCGCACGCACGCGCATCGGTTTATTTACACCAGTCAGCCAGATTGAATCGCCTACCTTCACTTCCCCGCTTAACGCCGTACCGGTGACGACCAGCCCGGCACCTTTTACGGTAAATGCGCGGTCGATCGCGAGGCGGAAACTATGTTGGCTGGCGTGTTCACGTTCTGGTAACTGAAGCAAATGCTCGCGCAGGGCATCAATTCCCCGACCTTCGGTTGCTGCGGTGATAAACAGTTTTGCCTCAGCAAAACCGTATTCCCGCAGCACCTCCTTTACCTGGCGTTCAACCTCATCAACACGCGCTTCGTCCACGCGATCGGCTTTGGTCAGCGCCACTGTCAGCATCGGGTTACCGGTCAGCTGCAAAATCGCCAGATGCTCACGGGTCTGTGCCATCACGCCGTCATCGCACGCCACCACCAACAGCGCGTGATCGATACCACCAACGCCCGCCAGCATGTTGGAAAGAAACTTTTCATGACCGGGAACGTCGATAAAACCCGGAACACGACCATCCGGCTGCGGCCAGTAGGCATAGCCGAGATCGATGGTCATGCCGCGCTTTTTTTCTTCCGGCAGACGGTCGGCATTTACGCCAGTAATCGCCTGCAATAAGGTTGTTTTGCCGTGGTCAACGTGTCCGGCAGTCGCAATAATCATTTCAACAACATCTCCAAAAACCGTTGCTCATCTTCAAGGCAGCGTAAATCCAGCCACAATCGTCCGTCATAAATACGACCAATCACCGGCACTGGCAATTCACGCCAGCGGGCGGCTAATGACTCAAGGTGGCTACCGCGTCCATCATGGGGTGTAAACGTTAATGCCGCGCTCGGCAGGCGATCAACCGGCAGCGAACCACTGCCAATCTGCGAAAGACATGGCATAACCTGTACCGCAAACTCCGCGCCGTAATGTGCGGCAAGGGGAGCCTGTAAACGTTGTGCCTGGATTTGAATGACCTCTGCGCTGCGGGTAAGCAGGCGCAGGGTCGGTAATTTTTTACTCAGAGCTTCAGGGTGTAAATAAAGACGCAACGTGGCTTCCAGCGCCGCAAGGGTCATTTTATCCGCGCGTAATGCACGCTTCAGCGGGTGGCTTTGCAGTCGGGCGATCATCTCTTTTTTACCAACAATAATTCCTGCCTGCGGCCCGCCTAACAACTTGTCGCCGGAGAAGCTCACCAGACTGACGCCCGCCGCAATCAACTCCTGCGGCATTGGCTCTTTCGGCAAACCGTACTGGCTAAGATCGACCAGCGAGCCACTGCCTAAATCAGTCACTACGGGGACATCCAGCTCTTTGCCGAGCGCCACCAGTTCCGCTTCATCTATCGCTTTGGTGAATCCCTGAATGCTGTAGTTACTGGTATGTACTTTCATCAACAGCGCGGTATTTTCATTCACCGCCTGGCGATAATCATTAGCGTGCGTGCGGTTGGTGGTCCCCACTTCGTGTAGGGTGCAGCCTGCCTGACGCATAACATCGGGAATACGAAACGCGCCGCCAATCTCCACCAGTTCGCCGCGAGAAACCACCACCTCTTTCCCGCTGGCAGTGGCCGCCAACATCAATAACACCGCCGCCGCATTGTTATTAACGATACAGGCATCTTCCGCCCCCGTAATACGGCACAGCAGCTGCGCCAGCGCCCGATCGCGATGTCCGCGTCCGGCGTCGTCCAGATCGTACTCGAGGGTCACTGGCGAACGCATAGCCTTCGTAACGGCTTCCACCGCGGCTTCCGCCTGTAAAGCTCGCCCAAGGTTGGTATGCAGCACGGTTCCCGTCAGGTTGATTACCGGACGCAGCGCGCTTTGCGCCTCTTTCGTCAACCGGGCATCGACTTCTTGCGCCCAGTTTTCACACCACGCGGGAAGCGTCTGGCTGTCTCGAATCACTTCTCGCGCTTCGTCAAGCATCTGACGCAGCAATTCCACCACGCGGGTGTGACCATAAGTATCACGCAAAGAAAGGAAGGAGCTATCGCGCAATAAGCGATCAATAGCCGGAAGTTGACTATAGAGGGAACGCGTTTCGGTTGTCATAGGAAACCTGGCTGATCAAGGCCCTCTCACACGGAGAAGGGCGTTTAACATAACCACGGATTGTAACGTGAGATGGGTCAGGAGGACATATCGCGCATCAAGCCTTTGGCGGTTCGGTGCGAGCAAAACTTTCGCGGCTAAACAGGTTTTCGACCAGTTTGACTAAGTGTGGGCGGTCGACACACCAGCCTGGCGCAACGCGGCGGAAATTGAGATATCCGACGGCACAGGCAATGGCGATAGTCGCCAGATTGACCGTATCGGTTTTGAGCGTGCCATCGACCAGATATCCTTCCAGCACATCCAGACTGCGGTTGATTTTCTCCCGCTGGCGTAACAATTCATCTTCAGACTGCTGCGCCGCCGGACGCGCCTGTTCACGCACCGATACCAGCCCGGCATCCATAATGCCATCCGCCAGTGCCTCAATTTTGCGCACTCGCAACGACTCCAGCGGATCGCGCGGCAACATCGCCGGAGCGACATTCATTAATTCAATATATTCAGCGATGATCGCCGAATCAAACCAACATTCACCCTCTTCGGTCACCAGCACCGGCACTTTCCCTAACGGGTTAAATTGCGCCACGCCGTTGTCCGCGTTATAGGGCAGTTCATTAATAAATTCGAAAGTTATGCCCTTTTCTAACAACAGAATAGAAAGTTTGCGTACAAACGGGCTGGTGTAGCTACCGACGAGTTTCATGCCGAGTCCTTTGTGCGAGGAAAAATATCAGTATGGCCTGGTGATGGGAAAAAGGGCAGAAAATGTTGATGGTTTGTTACTTCCCAATAAATCACATATTTATCATGGTGATATAAATATTTTCCTAATTGTTCTTATCTGACAGATATCTCACTTAAGGCTTTCTTATAAATCTGTAGGGTTTCGCCTGTCAGCAGACAAATAACCCGATAAAACAAGGATGAGCAGATGAGCGGAAAACCGGCGGCGCGTCAGGGCGACATGACGCAGTATGGCGGTAGC
>OODE01002435.1_pt1 | contig 9781 bp, 6 predicted proteins | sample 1671771 | NCBI WGS metagenome assembly OODE01 (sample SAMN06348191, study PRJEB24527) | human gut metagenome | biome: human gut; feature: ankylosing spondylitis patient; material: feces | host: Homo sapiens | place: China | collected 2015-10 | reverse complement strand
GGATGTAATCTGCCTTGTTCTCGAAATCGGTTGCTGCCAGCCAGATGCACTCTGCGATCTTCGGCATATCCTCTTCCTTTAAGCCGCGGGTGGTAATGGCCGGGGTTCCGATGCGGACACCGGAGGTTACGAACGGGCTTCTCGGCTCATTCGGAACGGTATTTTTGTTCAGGGTGATGAAGACTTCATCACAACGGTTCTGAAGTTCCTTACCGGAAATGTCCATGCCGCGCAGGTCTACTAACATTAAGTGGTTGTCAGTGCCGCCGGTTAAGAGTTTAAATCCCTTCTCCACCAGTGCTGCTGCCAGTGCCTTTGCATTCCTGCGGACCTGCTTCTGGTACTCGGTGAATTCCGGCTTTAATGCCTCACCCAGGCAGACTGCCTTTGCTGCGATCACATGCTCTAACGGACCGCCCTGGGTTCCCGGGAAGATGGCTTTGTTGAAGTTGAACTTCTCAGCAGACTCCTTGCTTGCCAGGATCATGCCGCCTCTCGGTCCGCGCAGGGTCTTGTGGGTAGTGGTGGTTACCACGTCTGCGTACGGGATTGGGCTCATGTGCTCGCCTGCTGCTACCAGACCTGCGATGTGTGCCATATCTACCATAAGATATGCGCCAACCTTGTCTGCGATCTCGCGGAAACGCTTAAAGTCAATCTCTCTTGCGTATGCACTTGCACCTGCAAGGATCAGTTTCGGCTTATGCTCTACAGCCAGACGCTCTACCTGGTCGTAATCGAGGAAGCCCTCATCGTTTACACCGTAGGATACGATGTTGAAGTAAAGGCCGGAAAAGTTCACAGGGCTTCCGTGAGACAGATGACCGCCATGGTCGAGACTCATGCTGAGTACGGTGTCACCCGGTTTTAACATAGCCAGGAATACTGCCATGTTTGCCTGTGCGCCGGAGTGCGGCTGAACATTGGCATACTCACAACCGAACAGCTTCTTTGCACGCTCGATCGCGATGGTCTCTACCACGTCGATGTACTGGCAGCCACCGTAATAGCGCTTTCCAGAGTAACCCTCTGCATATTTGTTTGTCAGTACGGTTCCCATCGCCATCATGACCGGCTCGGATACGATGTTCTCAGAAGCGATCAGCTCCAGATTTCTTCTCTGGCGTGCGGCTTCCTGCTCGATTGCCTTGCCGACTTCCGGGTCATAGTTTTCGATAAATTTCATTACCTCATTAACCATGGGCTTTGTCTCCTTTTCCGCAAATGCCCTCTCTGATACCTTTCAGGCAGTTGCTTTCCTTTGCATTTGTTGTGACACAACGATTCCCGTAGAATACAGGCCGCCACGTTGTGACAAAGGCACTGGTCAGCCCAGCGCCTTCGCGGTTATTTACGCTCGATTATAGTACAGCGTTTTCTAAGTGTCAAGCAATTATGAGTCTGTACAAAAAATTGTGAGAATCATAAAGAAAAATCTCTAAGAATGCAGTTTGTACGCCCGCACCACGATCTGCAGTGTCCGGTTTCCACTATACTCATTGATATCCGGATAGTAGATCACATCGATACTTCTGCTTTGCTTTGCTTCTTCCACAAACTGATCTGCCACGGTAAAGACCATGGCTTCCATGGGGCGGCCCTGTTCACTTACCACCGTCATGCGGACGGCATTGTTGTTGCGGCCGATGGCCCGCACACTGCGGATACGCAAATTTTTCTGCGCAAACTGCGGCTTCTCATTGCCCTGTCCGAACGGCTCTAAGCTCTTTAACTCATTTACCAGCGCTTCGGATATGTATTCCAGCGGCATCGCCACATCGATCCAGATTTTTGGGATAAAATCCTCTTTTGTGAGCGTGGACTGCTCGTTTAAGCGGCGGCGGAACTCTTCCACATTTTCTTCTTTAATGGATAATCCTGCAGCCATAGGATGACCGCCATACTGTTCCATCAGATCTCCGCATTTTACCAGTTCCTCAAACATAGAATAGCTTTCTATGGAACGTCCGCTGCCTTTCACCATTGTTTCACCTTTTGTCAGGACAAAGACCGGTTTATTGTACTTTTCCCGGATACGTCCTGCAATAATTCCAGCCAGACTTTCATGACAGTCCGGTAGATAGATCACAAGAACCCTGTCCTGTCCGATTTCTGTCTCTTCCACAATACGGATTGCTGCTTCCTTTCCCTCTTCTGTGAGAGCTTTTCTGCTTTGATTCAACGCAGTCAGATCGCCGGCAAGTTTTGCCGCTTCATCCTCCGTCTCCGCACAGAGCAGTTTCAGGGAACGTGCAGCGGTATCCAGTCTTCCACTGGCATTGATACATGGTCCCAGCACAAACCCTACATGATAGGCAGTGATCGGCCCATCCTCCAGGCCATTGGCACGGATCAGTTCACGGAGACCTTTGTTAAAAGTGTGGGAAAGTCGTTTCAGGCCTTCCTTTACAAGGATACGGTTTTCACCCTGAAGATCCATCACATCTCCCACCGTGGCAATGGCTCCTAATTCCAGAAAATCTTCCAGCTCTTTTTCCGGAATCCCACATGCCTCATAGAGAGCTGTCACCAGCTTCAACGCAACAACTGCTCCGCACAATCTTTTCTCCGGATAATTACAGTCCGGTTGTTTTGGATTTACAATGGCATCAGCCGGCGGAAGGATCAGTTCTCTTCCATCTTCCGTTTCTTTATAGGGAATTTCATGATGATCGGTTATTATCACCGTCATTCCATTCTCTTTAGCCATAGTGATTTCATTGTACGCCGCAATTCCATTATCACAGGTAACAATTACGTCAATCCCATCATTCACTGCTCTTTCGATCAGGTGCTCATGGATTCCATATCCGTCCGCCACACGGTCCGGAATATATGTATCTGCCAGAGCTCCTGCACGCTTCAGTCCTTTGATCAGAATGAAAGTCGATACTACCCCATCAATATCATAATCGCCTATAATACGGATGCGTTTTTTTTTCTTTATTTTATTCTGCAGGATCTGCACTGCCTTATCCACATCTTTCATCAAATGCGGAGAAGCCAATTCTTCCACCGTTCCATAAAGATATCTGCGAATTTCATCCCTATCCTGTACATCCCGATTTCGGATCAGTCTGGCGATTACCGGATCAATTCCGAACTCTTTTCCAATTGCCGCAAAATCCGCCCGTTTTGCAGCAACAACCCATCGTTCCATCTTGTTTCCTCCTTGATGCTTTGCCGCTTTCTTTCTTCAAAGCAACACAATAACCGTATTGTAACTCATACTCCTGCATAGCTGCAAGTTTTTTATGCCACACAAAAAAAACGTTCCGCCAGGAAATTTCCTTTCCTGGTACGGAACGTTTCTGTTATTCAGCAGTTTTATTCAGATTTCTCCTCATCATTCTGCTGCTTTGCTGCCTCCTGCGCTGCAAGACGCTCGGCAACTCTTTTACGGTTTTTCTTCTTCGGCTGCTGCTGAACTGTCTGCTGTCCGGATGGCTGTTTTACCTTTTTCTCAGATTTCTCGGCAGAAGTCTTAGTTGAAGCTGCTGCAGCTGCCGGTGCGGCAACACGATTTTTTCTGAATGTTTTCATAGTGTACCACAGAGCACCTGTGATGCATACAGAAGAATATGCTCCGCCGATGATACCTACCATCAACGGTGCTGCAAACTCTTTAATTGAAGAAACACCCATCACATAAAGAATTGCAACCATTACAAACGTTGTCAGGGATGTGTAAATGCTTCGTGTCAAAGTCTCTGTAACACTTGTATTTACGATCTCTTTCAGTTTCTCATCCTCGACTTTCCTTCTGCCTCTCATATTCTCACGGATACGGTCGAAAATGACAATGGTAGCATTGATGGAATAACCTACGATTGTCAGCATACACGCAATAAATGTATTTCCCACAGATGTTCTGGAAATAACATAAAACGCAAGTACAACCAGAACATCATGAAGAAGCGCAAGTACTGCACTGCTTGCAAATCGGATATCCTTGAAGCGGAACCAGATGTAAAGAAGCATGAAGATCGCAGCTACGATAACCGCTACGATAGCGTCTCTTCTCATCTCATTGCTGACAGTAGCAGAAATATTCTCCGATGTGATCAGACTTGTATCTACATCAAAATTTTCCTCCAATGCCTTATTCAGTGCTTCACGTTCCTTAAGATCCAGAGAACGTGTTTTGATCACAACCTGATTGGTTCCCTGCACCTTGGTCGGCTGTACATTCTTATCACCTGTCACTGCCTCAACAACCGGTGTTACCTCGGAATCGATTTCCTTGATATCCATCTCTTTATTGAAGGTTACATTGGTAGAAGTACCACCAGAAAACTCCAGACTGTAATTCATTGCTTTGTCCCCGATCACATTACTGTGGACCAGCATTCCTACAGGCCCGCAAAGGATCAGGATAATTGAAACAACAAAGAAGATTTTTCTCTTTCCAATGAAATCCACAACCTTACGTTCCTTGGCAATACCATAGAATTTCGGGTCACGAACGCCAATTGCATATACTGCATTAATAACAAGCCTGGATATGACCAGTGCTGTAAACATGGAGATCACGATACCCATTGCCAGTGTGTAGGCAAATCCCTTAACAGAACCGGAGCCCAGCCACATCAGCACACAAGCCGCAATCAGTGTTGTGATGTTTCCATCAAAAATAGCGGAAAACGCTTTGCTGAATCCACTTTTGATCGCTGCATGGACAGAAAGACCTGCCGCGATCTCCTCACGGATTCTGGCGTAAATGATAACATTGGCATCCACTGCCATACCAATGCCCAGGATGATACCTGCAATACCCGGAAGCGTAAGGGTGATATCAAAGGCATTCAGTGTGATCAGCATTAAGGTTGTATAAAGAACCAGTGCAACAGATGCAACCAGACCTGGAATACGGTATGCGATGATCATGATCAGCATAACGATCACAAGACCGATAGCTCCGGCTTTTACACTTGTTGCAATGGCTTCTTCACCAAGCTGTGCAGCAACTACGCTGGAACGAAGTTCGGTAAGCTCAAGACTTAAAGAACCGATTCTTATGTAAGAAGCAAGATTCTGTGCCTCTTCTGTACTTGCCATTCCGGTGATCTGCGCTTTTCCACCGGAAATCTCCTCATTTACATTCGGAGCGCTTAAAACCTGATCGTCATATACGATTGCAATCTGCTTTCCAACATTTGCCTTGGTAGCTTCCGCAAATTTGGTTTTTCCATTCTTTGTAAGAGTCAGGCTGACTGCATATTTCTGGGAGCTTGTGGATGAATCCTGATAAGCACCTCCCTCAGCGTCTGCAACGTCTGTACCTTCCAGTACAACAGATCCGGCTTTCTGGATATCCTCAATACTTCTTGCAAGAACATATCCACTCTCACTGTTTCCTGTTGTAAAATTCTTGTTTCCGTCTGCATCTGTCTGATCGATAAAATACAGAGAACCTGGCTTTCCAAGTTCTTCCAGGATCGCATTTGCATCTGATACTCCTGGAATCTCAATAGTGATACGGTTGGAACCTTCCTGATATGCCTGTGCCTCAGTACTGTACTGAGAAACACGCTGCTGCATCTTGTAAACAGTATCGGACATATCTTCCTTGCTCGGATTGCTGTCCTTAGCCTGGTATGTGATGCTGACACCGCCGGCAAGATCAAGTCCGGTATTGATGTTCTTAGCCGAACCTGTTCCTGTAGGACCAATGCCTACCGCAGCCACATAGCAGAAGAATACTGTGACAATTGCTGTCAGAAGCAGCACTGCAATTCCTCTACTTTTCTTCATTTTCTTTTTCCTCTCTTATTCCGCCAAAGCGGCTTTTATCATGATAGCGCACTCCACACGCTTCCTCTGGAGTTCGCATCCGATCTTATAATTCCCCCGGATATCTCCGCCGAAGTGGTAACCATTTGCCGCACAGCCGCCGCTGCAGTAGAATCTGGCAAAACAGTCTTTACAGTCCGGTTTCGTATAGACGTTACATCTTCCAAAGTCTTTTACGATTTCAGGCTTTGTGATTCCCTCGTCTACATTACCCATAAGGTACTGTTCCTCACCAACAAACTGGTGGCATGGATAAAAATCTCCCCACGGAGTAACAGCCAGGTACTCGGTTCCTGAGCCGCATCCGGAAAGTCGTTTATATACACACGGACCACCGGTAAGGTCTATCATAAAGTGGAAGAAGTTGAATCCTTTTCCTTCTTTTTCTCTTCTGATCATTTCTTTTGCAAGAATGTCATACTGTTCCAGAATCTGTGGGATGTCCTCCTCACGGATCGCATACTCTTCTGTATCTGCTGCCACAACCGGCTCAACAGAAATCTGTTTGAAGCCAATGTCAGCCAGATGCAGAACATCCTGGGAAAAATCAAGATTATGATGAGTAAAGGTTCCTCTTACATAATACTTGTCCTGATTTCTGGATTCCGCAAATTTCTCAAATTTCGGCATGATCAGATCATAGCTTCCTGCACCCTTACGGAACGGGCGCATGTAATCATGGACTTCTTTTCTGCCGTCCACGCTTAAGACTACATTTCCCATCTCCTTATTGCAGAATTCCATCACCTCATCATTTAAAAGAACGCCGTTGGTTGTCAGTGTGAAGCGGAATTTTTTGTTATGAAGTTTCTCCTGTTCTCTTCCGTATTTCACAAGATCCTTTACGACCTGCCAGTTCATAAGAGGCTCACCGCCAAAGAAATCCACTTCCAGATTCTTTCTGGAGCCGGAATTAGCGATCAGGAAATCCAAAGCCTTTTTTCCTACTTCAAAGGACATCAGTGCACGTCTTCCGTGATACTCTCCTTCTTCTGCAAAACAGTATCTGCATGCCAGATTACAGTCATGAGCAATATGAAGACAAAGAGCCTTTACAACAGTCTGGCGGTTTTTGGTAAATTCATCAATAATATTCTCATAAATATCTTTTGTAAAAAGCATTCCCTGTTCCTGAAGCTTCTTACATTCAGTTACAGATGTTTCCACATCCTCTTTCTTAAAACGGTCGCCAAGCTTCTCAGCTATGGCATCCGCTTCCATGCCTTCTTCAAGATATGGCAGTACCTCATAGGTTACTTCATCTACAAGGTGGATACAGCCACTGTTGATATCCAGCACAATATTATATCCATTACTTTGATAACGGTGAATCAGACTCATCTTCCCGCAATCCTTTCTAAAATTCTTTTATAACCCGACAAAACGCGCCCTCCGGCGCGTTTTGCTGGATACCTGTTACTTCAGATAAAACAAGTGAAGCAGCGGATCTCCCGCTGCTTTCCACTCATTCAACGGCTGCTTCTTATTTATGCTCGCAGCTCTGGTTTCCTACTGTACAGGAAGTCTTGCAAGCAGACTGACAGGATGTCTGACATTCGCCACATCCACCCTTCTTAACCGTGTTCTGAAGGTTCTTTGTATTTAATGTCTTGATATGTTCCATGATATATCCTCCTTTATGTATTCTATTCTTCGCCTAGTATAGCATAAAATCATCGATTTTCAAAGCATTTTTTTGTAAGCTTTTACGACAGCATCCCACCAATGGCTCCGCCACCAAGACACATAAAAAAAGTAGTCAACGCATGGGCAAAGGTCATATCCCATTTCCCCTGTGCCAGAAAAGATACCAGAAGCAGCAGAACATAATAAGAAAGCCCGGTAACGATCCCCCAAATATATCGGTCTTTCCCGCCATAAAACCTCCGGCCAGGCAGGATACCACATAAATAATAATGATCCCTACCGCCGCCGTCCCTCCTCCAAATTCAAACTGAAAGAGCAAAAATGCCAGTATCAGAAGAAAAAGTCCTGTCACTCCATAGGCCAGCAGCAATGATCGTAATATTGCTTTTCCCTTCATAAAAAAGCCCTCCCACAGTCATTATATGGGAGAGCTTTTTCTCTTATTCTTATTCATTACTTCTTTCTTTTCTTAAAAAACACAGCTACACCGGCTACAACTGCCGCTGCCACAAACAAGATCACAAACGGAAGAATCTGGGTGTTATCTCCAGTATTTACCTGTTTCTTGGATGTTGTTGCAGAAGACTGTTCTTCAGCCTCATTCCCCGCCGTATCACTGTTCTGAGAAGAAGGCTGTTCCTGATCCGGGCTATCTGAAGTCAGATTCTGAGATGTCTCCGCCGCATTGGTGTCTGTACTGTCTGTTTCTGCAGGATCTGCAGTACCTGAAGATGAAGCATCCGAAGACGAAGCATCTGCTGCAGGTGTAATCGTTGCACCGGTATTGCTTTCAGCATCTGGCCCTACCAGAGATTTACTTCCGGCAATGCCAAATGGGCTGAATGAATGTGTACTGAAAGTCATTGTGTCACCATCCACGCTTGGAATGATGGTCTCCATTGCGCCATTATCAAGAAGGTGCTCAATAGAATATGTATAGCCGGCCTTTACAGGTACAGTCACACTGATATACTCTCCATCCGGAATTTTATACTCTGTATTATTCTGTGTATCCCAGAGTTCAAACTCATAGGATTTAAAGATCGTTGCATCTTCTTCATTGGTAAACTGATAATCCTCACCACCGGAAACACGAAACTGTACATACCACGGAAGATCGATTCCTGATACCGTGATTCCATCACAGGTATGATTTTGAGACGCAATTTCCTCTTTTTCTTTTTCTGTCAGATCGGTAGCTGCATTCTGAGGGCGTTTATCCTCTGTATCATCTTTCCTGTCAAAAATATTATTCTTGTTTTCTTCAGCATCAGGAGTCTCCGTGATTTCCGGGATCGCGGTGATTTCAGCATCGTTATTTTTTTCATGATTCTCATCGTCTCTGCTCTCAGATGCTGCATCAGGATCCATATCATCTTCTGCCGCCGGAGTTATCGTTACAGCAGGAGTTTCCGCAGCTTCTGCTTCTTCCCCATCCTGAGTTTTATTATCCTCAGATGGTGCAGCTGTTACCTCCGGAGCTTCCGTTATCTCCGGATCCCTTTTTTCCTCTCCACTGGCATCTGCTGTATCTGAAGAATCTGAAGAAGACTGCTCCGTTTTTCCTGTTGTCTCCGAATCTTCTTTATTCTCATTCTCCTGAACACTGTCAGTCTGCAGACCTTCGTTCTTCCCTTCATTCTCTGCAGTGCTGTCCTCTGTTTCTTTTACGGAAGTATCTGCATCACTCTCATTGACGTCAGTTCCATTTTCCTCTTTATCATCGGTTTCGTAGGATTCTCCTGAATCAGAAGAATCGGAGCTTTCCTCACTTCCGGAATTTTCCTCTGTACTGTCAAGGCTGCTGACCACAACTGTCACGGAACCTGTAAGTGTTCCTGAATTACTGTCCCACCCTGGAAGACCTGAAAGGTCAGCCCCTGCAGCAGGTTTGAATACTACCCCACAGGATTGTACACGTTTGTCCGGAACATAAGAACTATCTGCCCAGGAAAGAGTTCCATACGCATTAGATGGAAGCGCAATGTTAGCAAGAGCTGTAGGGCTGTCAATAGTTATATTATCCGGGATCACAGCACCGGATTCTATACCTGAAGAGTTCTCCGCATATGCCGGAAAGGTCTGTCCTCCGATCAGTGTCATGGATAATGCCGCTGCTGCCAGTATTGAAAAGCTTCTGCTAAATGTATTCTTTGTGTTCTTTTTCATAATAATCTGCACCTCTATATTCAAAATCTAAGATTCATATTTGCCTTTTGTCAAAAAATTCAGTTATATAAAATATCGAACGCATGTAACATGCGCTCGAACCAATATTTCTCCAAAAATTAATATCTTGTTAATCTTTCGTAACAGATATTTCGTTTTTTCGTCAAATGCA
>OODE01002434.1_pt1 | contig 9794 bp, 6 predicted proteins | sample 1671771 | NCBI WGS metagenome assembly OODE01 (sample SAMN06348191, study PRJEB24527) | human gut metagenome | biome: human gut; feature: ankylosing spondylitis patient; material: feces | host: Homo sapiens | place: China | collected 2015-10 | reverse complement strand
TGATGGGCGTCATGTCCTTCTGGACCGGACTCATGGGAATCGCAGAAAAATCCGGCATCCTGAAAACGGCAACCGTCCGCCTTTCCCCTCTGATCCATTTCCTCTTTCCAGAACTTCCAAAAGATCATCCGGCAGAAAAACCAATTGCAGCAAACATCATTGCAAATGTACTCGGACTTGGCTGGGCGGCAACTCCGGCAGGTCTTGAAGCAATGGAAGAGCTTCAGAAGCTGGAAGAAGACCGCCGCCTTGGAAAAGCAGCAGGACCGGTAAGAAAAAGAGGCGTTGCAAGCAATGAGATGTGCACCTTCCTGATCGTAAATATTTCTTCACTGCAGCTGATCCCGGTGTCGGTGATCGCCTACCGGAGCCAGTACGGAAGCGTGAATCCGACAGCCGTTGTTGGACCTGGGATTGTGGCAACGGCGGTCAGTACCGGGGCGGCGATTTTGTTTTGTAGGATAATGGACCGGAAAAGCTAGAATTTTTGTAGCTTTTTGTAACATACCTTGACTAAAGTACAAAAAAACGCTATAATCAATATCACGGCAAAGCTTTAAACCATTGAAGTTTAAACCGCTAAAGTTTAAAGCCGTAAAGCCAAAACGGAAAAAGTTTGTTCGAAAAGAACATAGATGGAGGTATGTTATTATGAAAGCAAGAAAAATTTTAGCAGTATCACTTACTGCAGCAATGACACTGGCACTTGCTGCCTGTGGCGGAAGTTCATCAGACAAAGAATCTTCTTCAAAGGATTCATCAGACAAGGTATATAAGATCGGTATCTGCCAGCAGCTTGAGCATGCAGCTCTTGACGAGGCAACCAAAGGATTTGAAGAAGCCTGTGAAGAAAAATTCGGAAAAGACAAAGTGAAGTTCGATCTTCAGAACGGACAGGGCGAACAGGCAAACTGCGCAACCATCGTAAACAATTTTGTGGCAGACAATGATGACTTGATCCTTGCAAATGCAACAACTGCTCTTCAGTGTGCAGCAGCTGCAACAAGCACGATCCCGATTCTTGGAACATCTGTTACAGATTATGCAACTGCTCTTGATATTTCTGACTGGACAGGATCAACAGGTATGAACATTTCAGGAACCTGTGACCTTGCACCGATCGATGAACAGGAAGCAATGCTTAAAGAGCTCCTTCCGGATGCAAAAACAGTAGGTATCCTTTACTGTTCAGCAGAACCGAACTCAGCATACCAGGCGAAGAAGTTTGAGGAAGCACTTGAAAAAGATGGAATTAAGTATAAAGAATACACAGCAGCAGATTCTAATGAAATCCAGTCTGTAGTAACAAGTGCAGTAGATGAGTGCGACGCACTTTACATCCCAACTGATAATACAATGGCATCTAATACAGAGATTATCAACAATATCTGTCTTCCGGCAAAAGTACCGGTAATCGCAGGTGAACAGGGAATCTGTGAAGGCTGTGGTATTGCAACTCTTTCTATCAGCTACTATGACATCGGATACAGAGCAGGTGAAATGGCTTACGATATCCTTGTAAATGGAAAAGATATCTCAACCATGGATATTGAAAGTGCACCGAATGTTACAAAGATGTATAACAAAACAATTTGTGACGAACTCGGAATCACTGTTCCGGACGATTACGAAGCAATTGAGGAATAATCAGTATAGAAAGAGGCAAGAACAATGTATTTAGCAGCTTTAGATCCGATGTCTCTTGTGCGTGCACTTCCGGGAAATGTAGCGCAGGGGATCATCTGGGGAATTATGGCGCTTGGCGTTTATATCACCTTCCGCATTCTGGATTTTGCGGATCTGACGGTTGACGGATCGCTGGCTACAGGCGGAGCAGTTGCAGTTATGCTGATCCGCGGCGGTATGAATCCGGCACTGGCACTTCTTTTCGCATTTCTGGCAGGTATGGCAGCCGGATTTGTGACAGGTATTTTACATACGTTTTTTGGAATTCCGGGCATTCTGGCCAGTATTCTGACGCAGATCGGACTTTACTCGGTGAATCTCGGAATCATGGGAAAATCCAATCAGGCAGTCAATGTTATGCAGTATAAATTGGTTGCATCGCTTCGTTATGTGACCGGCGAAGGAAGTGAACTGTTTTTTGTAAAGCTGATCGTGGCAGCACTTATCCTGATCGCAATTATTTACTGGTTCTTTGGAACTGAGCTTGGCGCATCGATCCGTGCAACCGGATGTAACCCGCAGATGGCAAGTGCACAGGGAATTAATACAGGCTTTACAAAGGTTCTGGCGCTTATGATCTCCAACGGACTTGTGGGACTTTCCGGCGGAATTTACGCACAGTACCAGGGAGCAGCCGATGTTAATATGGGACGAGGTGCTATTGTAATCGGACTTGCAGCCGTTATCATCAGCGAAGGTATTTTTGCAAAATTCTGTGCAGGCAGAAAAGCAGCCTTTGCATTTACACTGGGAGCAATCTTTATCGGAGCGATTATTTACTATATTGTAATCGCACTGGTATTGTGGCTGAAGATGCCTTCTGATTATATGAAACTGTTCTCAGCGGTAGTGGTTGCATGCTTCCTTGCAGTTCCGTACATGAAGGGTAAATATTTTACAAAGAAACGGAGGACTGCATAATGGGATATATGTTGGAAATCCAGAATATTCATAAAACCTTTAATCCGGGAACGATCAACGAAAAGGTCGCACTTAACGGAGTGAATCTGAACCTTAATCCGGGTGATTTCGTGACTATCATCGGTGGAAATGGTGCAGGAAAATCCACCACACTGAATGCGATCGCAGGAGTGTGGTCTGTAGACGAAGGAAAGATCATCATTGACGGAGTGGATATTACAAAGCTTTCAGAGCATAAAAGAGCACTTTATCTGGGAAGAGTTTTCCAGGATCCGATGACTGGAACTGCGGCAACCATGTCGATTGAAGAAAATATGGCGATCGCAGCCAGACGTGGCGAGCGCAGAGGTCTTGGATGGGGCATTACGAAAAAAGAGCGGGAGCGCTATAAAGAAGCCCTGAAAGAACTTGATCTTGGACTGGAAGACCGTCTGAGCAGTAAAGTCGGACTTCTTTCTGGTGGACAGCGACAGGCGATTACTCTTTTGATGGCGTCTCTTAAAAAGCCAAAGCTTTTACTTCTGGACGAGCATACTGCAGCACTTGACCCGAAAACTGCAACGAAGGTGCTTGCCATCTCCGATAAGATCATTCAGGAGCATCAGCTGACTGCAATGATGGTAACACATAATATGAAAGATGCCATCGCGCACGGCAACCGCCTGATCATGATGCATGAAGGAAAAATTATCTACGATGTAGCAGGAGAAGAGAAAAAGAATCTGAAGGTTGCAGATCTGCTGGCGAAGTTTGAAGAAGTCAGCGGCGGCGAGTTTGCGAATGACCGGATGATGTTGTCGTAAAGAATATTTTGAAAATGAAATAATAGTAGAAAACAGGAACGAGGTTTTAGCACATAAAAGAATCCAGCTCAAAGGCGAGCTGCCAAGTCCGATGAATATCCCGGAGGGCTGCCGTTTTGTGACTCGTTGCCCATATGCGACAGAAGCCTGTAAAAACGGTGTCCCGAAACTCCAGGAGATTTCCAAAGGACATTCCGTTGCATGCCATAGGGCGAAAGAAATCTTGTAGATCAATTGATAAAAAATGATAACGGGAGACGACCTAAAAGATTTACCAGTAAACTAAAGGGACATCTCAGATAAAATAATCCCTGCCAATTCACTTGTTGTGCAATGGAGATGAAACACAAAAATCGTGGAAGCCTCTGCTGAACACGATTTTCGCTCTAAGTGGTTCATCGGAATGGTTTGCACAATGGAATTGGCAGGGATTATTTTATCTGAGATGTCCTCACTAATTTACGGATTCTTAATCCATCAACTGCAATTCATACAATTTCTTATACAACCCATCCTTCGCCAGCAGCTCCTGATGGGTTCCGGATTCTTTTATTTCCCCGTGATGCATCACAATAATTTTATCTGCATGCTGGATCGTAGAAAGCCGGTGCGCGACCATGATCGTAGTTCTTCCATCCATCAGCCGTGCAAGTGCCTGTGTGATCAGTGTTTCGGTTTCTGTATCGATGTTGGCAGTTGCTTCATCGAGAACAAGGATCTTCGGATCATAAGCAAGTGTCCGTGCGAAGGACAAAAGCTGGCGCTGCCCGGCAGATAGAGTACTTCCGCGTTCTGTAACCGGTTCATCATATCCGTGCGGCAGTTTCTGAATAAATGGATCTGCATTTACAATTTCGGCAGCCCGTCTGACATCGTCCGGTGAGATTGCTTCATTATTCAGCGAGATATTACTTTTGATGTCTCCGGTGAAGATGAAGACATCCTGCTGAACCTGACCAATCGCACCGCGGAGTACATCCAGATCAATTTCATGAATATCGATCCCATCAATCAGGATCTGTCCCTTCTGAATATCAAAATATCTTCCAATCAGATTTAAAATTGTAGATTTTCCTGCTCCGGTAGCGCCGACAAAAGCAGCCTTTTCACCCGGATGGATTACAAAACTTACATCTTTTAAAATATAATTTTCCTCTTCGTAGGCAAACCAGACATGGCGGAATTCAATTTCACCAAGAATATTGACCGGAGCCGGATCGACCGGAGATACGATCTCAGGTTTTACATCAAGAACACTGAAAATCTTTTCTGCGGAAGCAATGGAAGACTGCAGGGTTCCAAGCTGTTCGGAAAGCTCCTGGATTGGCTCAAAAAAGGAGCTGATGTAGGTGATAAACACGAACAGGGTTCCGAGAGAAAGACTTCCATTTAACACAGAAAGGCTTCCGGTACGGATAACAAGGATCATGGCAATGACCGAAACCAGATAGATTGAAGGCCGGAAGATCGCAAAAGTCATGATCTCGCGGAAATTGGCACGGTACAGTTCCATAGATTTGCCTTCAAATTCACTGTATTTCTCTTTTTCGCGTGCAAAGATCTGGATCAGCTTCATACCGGAAATATGTTCGGACAGGAAGGTGTTCAACTCTGTGATTTTATTTCTTGTGATCTGGTAAGCTTTTCTGGAGAGATGCCGGAAAACAAAAGTCAGGATTGCAACCAGAGGTAAAAGCAGGAAGGATATACCTGCCATTTTCACATTAATTGAGAGCATGACAACAGCGTAACCAATAATCTTTACAACGTTTTTAAAAAGTTTCACAAGAATGGTGGAAAACAGTTCGTTGACTGCTTCAGTATCGTTAGATACACGTGTTACGAGCTTGCCAACCGGTGTTGTATTGAAAAAAGAAAGTGACAGGCTGTGTATATGTGTAAATGTTTCTTCACGCAGTTTGTACACGATCTGCTGGCCCATCTTCTGCAAAAGCCAGGTGTCGGCAAGGTTCAGGAAAAATCCGCTAAAAAGCAGCAGAAGAAACAGGATTCCGGCTTTTAAGATCCCCTTAAAATCATTTTGTCTTAAAACCTTCAGATCATTGGAAGTAAGCTTCTGTGCACCTTTTCTGACATAATTTTTTAAAACAGATGTATCGGCATTTTGTAGTGCAGTACATTCAGCGCGGGTGAGATTTTCCGCCATGTAATAGTGATCCTTCCAGAGAAAAATCTGATAAAAGGAAGCAGAATCCGCCTTAGATACTGCCTGGTCGCGCGACAGTACAAGACCGTTCCAGTTTACAGCGTCCGAAGCAGAAACATCGGCTTCTACATACGGATGATAATAACCGTTGATATACTGGTCGATTGCATTTCCGATGATGATCGGGCGGTAAAGTTCCACAGCAATGATAAAGAGAACCAGGACAGTTGCCAGGGTCATTACCCATTTATGCGGTTTTAGATAACTTAAAAGTCGTTTCATCTTATGGCAACCTCCTGTTCTCCAATGGAAGCTTCCAACTGTTGCTTTTCAAACATATCTTTATAAATACCATTTTTCTGAATCAGTTCGGTGTGTGTTCCAAGCTCTTTCATTTCCCCGTTTTCAAGTACCATGATCAGATCGGCATGCTGTACCGTGGAAATTCGGTGTGCGATCAGGATAGTTGTTTTTTCTTTACGATCGTCCCTGAGATTATGTAGGATATGTTCTTCTGTATCGGTGTCGACAGCGGAAAGGGAGTCATCAAGGATCAGAATCGGTGCATTTTTTATCAGGGCGCGGGCGATGGAGCTGCGCTGTTTCTGACCGCCGGAAAGCGTAACGCCACGTTCGCCGACGATCGTATCATAGTTGTCCGGAAAATTTGCAATATTATCGTGAATGCAGGCTGATTTTGCTGCGGCGATAATACGGCTCATATCCTGTGATTTTGTACCGAATGCAATATTTGCTTTCAGAGTATCGGAAAAAAGAAAATTATCCTGTGGTACATAAGCAATATTTTCACGCAGAGTTTTCAGCGGAATTGTGTTGATATCATGGTCATCCAGATAAATCATGCCTGGCTCGGTGTTGTAAAGCCGGAGCAGGAGATTGACCAGAGTGGACTTTCCGTTGCCGGTGCGCCCGATGATGGCAAGGGTTGTCCCGGATGGGATGTCCAGATTGATATCATGCAGTACCGGAGAAGTATTTCCAAGGTGCGTAAAGGTCAGGTGATCAAAACGGATATCCCCGTGCAGGGTATCTAAAGTTGTGACAGAAGCAGTATCTTTTATATTTGTCTGTGCTTCCAGGATTTCCTGTACACGGCGGATGGATGCAGTTCCCTGGGAAAACATGACGGCAGCTTCCGAACAGGCGAGCATCGGCCATACCAGCATATTGACATACTGATTGAAAGCTACGAAGCGTCCGAGTGTAATCTGTCCGATCAGGGCGAGGTATCCCCCATAAAGGAGTGAGGCAAGACTGGAAAATCCGATGATCACATCCAGAAGCGGGATCAGGATGGCTTCCAGCTTTGCGATGCGCATACTTTTGTCCATGGTATCCTGGTTCTTTTTGGAAAAAGAAAGGATTTCTGCCTGCTTGCGAACAAAGGCCTTGATCACACGGATCCCGGAGAAGCTTTCCTGTACAAAGTCGGCAAGATTGGAAACACTGTCTTGACGTTCGGTGTAGAGGGCATCCAGTACCTTTCCGTAATGCATATAGCCGAGGCAGATGATGACCATCGGGATCAGTGCCAGAAGGGTCAGTTTTATATTGACATAATACATCATCTGGCAGACGACCAGGAGCGTCATGACTACGGAATCAAAGATGCAGATGACAGCAGGGCCAAGTGCCATGCGGACCGCATTTAAGTCACTGGTAAACCGGGTCATCAGATCACCTGTTTTGTGGCTGTTGTAGTATTCCACATCCATAGTTTCCAGATGGGAAAACATTTCATTACGCAGTTCACGCTCGATAATACGTGCGGTTCCAAAAAGAAAATAACGCCACAAAAAACGGCCGACTGCAAGCAGAAGACCAATCAGAAAGATCCCAAGAAGACAGGTACGAATGGAACTCCAGGTGATGCTGCGCGCGGTAAGACCATCGGTAATGATACCGGTCAGTTTTGGAATAAATACACTTGCCGCATCTACAGCAAAAAGAGTAAGTATTCCGGCAATATAGCGATATTTGTATCGTCTGACATATTGCATGATAAAGGGCAGTGGTTTCATATCAATGCCTCCTGAAAATGATAATTTTTTTCTATATAAACTATTATAGAGGATAGAATCTGGGGTGTCAAAGATTCCGTCAAATAAACGGGAAATACTTTGTGAAACAGGGGAAATTTCGTGAAAACGACGATTGCAATTTAAGATACATTTTTCTATAATGTCGAGAGGTAAAATGTTAATGAGATAAACAGAGGGATTATATGAAAACATTACAGAAAGATTTGACGACCGGGAATCCGGGAAAAATTATTTTTAATTTCACACTGCCGATCTTCATTGGAAATGTATTTCAGCAGTTCTACAGTATGGCAGATACGATTATCGTAGGAAAGTTCGTGGGAACCAAAGCACTTGCGGCTGTTGGAAGTACGGGAACGATCATGTTTCTGATCAATGGATTTATTCTGGGAATGACGGCAGGATTTACCGTACTTACGGCACAGAAATTTGGCGCGGGTGATATGAAAGCAATGCGCAAGACTGTAGGAAATGCCGCGATTCTGGCGATTATTATGTCTCTTATTATGACTGTGCTCGGAATGATGGCAATGAAACCGCTTCTTGGGATTATGAAGACACCGGATGATATTTTCAAGGATGCCTATGCGTATATTATGGTAATCTGTGGTGGAATTGCGGCGCAGATGCTATATAACTTTTTATCCAGTGTCTTGCGGGCACTTGGTAACAGCAAGGTTCCGCTATATTTCCTGATTCTTGCGGCGTTGCTCAACATTGTGCTGGATATGGTATTTATCATTGCGTTTCACATGGGCGCAGCCGGTGCGGCATGGGCGACCGTGATTTCACAGGGGATTTCGGGAATCCTGTGTCTGGTATATATTGTGAAGGCGGTTCCGATCCTGCATTTACATAAGGAGGACTGGCGTCCGAGCGGACATCTGCTGAAGATCCAGCTTGCAGTCGGAATCCCGATGGCTCTTCAATATTCGATCACAGCAATCGGAACCATGATGGTACAGACTGCCCTGAATCTGCTTGGCTCCACACAGGTAGCAGCATTTACCGCAGCGAATAAGATCGAGCAGATCGTGACGCAGGCATATGTTGCGATGGGAACCACGATGGCAACCTATTGCGCACAGAATATTGGAGCTGGTAAGATCAAAAGGATCCGTCAGGGATTTAAGTCAATTACGATCATGGGAAGTATCTATTCAGTCGTAGTTGCGGCGATCATTATGACAGTTGGGAAATATATGACGTATCTGTTCCTGTCTGGGGATCTGACAGAAATTATGCATTCCGTGGATATTTACCTGAAATGCGTCGGTACTTTCTTTATTCCGCTTACCGTTGTAAATGTTTACCGGAATGGAATCCAGGGAATGGGATATGGACTGCTCCCGATGATGGCTGGTGTGGCTGAGTTGGTTGGCAGGGGTGTTGTTGCCATGATCGCGGCAGGGCAGAAGAGTTACTTTGGAGTATGCATGGCAAGTCCGGCGGCATGGATCCTGGCAAGTGCGTTGCTGATCGTGATGTATTATTATGTGATCCATCAGAATGAGAAGCGGTTTGCGAAGTATGCGGATGAGGAATAGAAAAGTTTTCTTTATAAAGCAAATGGAATGAATAACAGCTCCGGCGAATATACTTTTTAGTAAAGTGGTTCGCCAGGAGCTGTTTTTATGCGCCTTTTTTTATACATATCTGACTTTATAGTCCCTTTTATGATTTTGTCCATTCTTATATATGGAATTTTTGCAGGAGTGAATGTATATGATACTTTTATTCAGGGAGCAAAGCGTGGATTTTGGACGGTCGTGCGGCTGATGCCGACGTTGATCGGATTGATGGCGGCAGTGGGGATTTTGCGTGCATCGGGTTTTCTGGAATTTATATCGGAAATAATTGGAAATGTGACGGAGCAGATTGGATTTCCGGGGGCATTGGTTCCGCTTACGATTGTGAAAATGTTTTCGTCCTCTGCCGCAACGGGATTATTGCTTGATATCTACAAGGAATTTGGAACGGATTCGAGAAACGGAATGATCGCTTCAATTTCGATGGCGTGTACGGAAACGATTTTCTATACGATGTCTGTGTATTTTATGTCAGCAAAGGTGAAAAAAACCAGGTATACTCTTGCCGGAGCACTTATTGCAACATTTGCAGGGCTTGTAGCGAGTGTGTGGCTGGCAGCACTTG
>OODE01002433.1_pt1 | contig 9802 bp, 5 predicted proteins | sample 1671771 | NCBI WGS metagenome assembly OODE01 (sample SAMN06348191, study PRJEB24527) | human gut metagenome | biome: human gut; feature: ankylosing spondylitis patient; material: feces | host: Homo sapiens | place: China | collected 2015-10 | reverse complement strand
GTGATAGATTAAAATTCTGTATTGGCAGTTCCTGCTCCTACAGACGGAACCTTGTAATATCCCGAAGTGTATTCTTTCATGAGTTTACGGAAATTCGGGATTGGATCCTCTGAGATGTTCAGATACTCTACCAGCGTCGGATCAAAGAAGGACTCAAGCTGTACAAAAATAATGTTCGGCTTGCTGTCCTCGTTTGTTGCCGGAAGATTGTCTTCTGTCTTTTCGATACGGGTGATCTCCTGCTCAGAGTAATCTCTCGGACAGCTGATCCCTGTATCAAAGATCGTTACTGCGAGGCAGTAAGGATATCCATAATCCTCATATGCAAACGCAATATTTCCAAAATAGTTGGACAGGACCCTCTTCTCAAGTGCAAGCTGTGTCGCTCCCGCAAAAAGAGCCGCTCCGACAACGACAAGGAGAAGGTCATAGCGGAACTTCACCTTACGTTTGTACTTCGGTGCCTTGATCAGAAGGATCAGAAGCAGCAGTGCAAAAAGTCCCAGAAGAATCAGTGCAAGCACTACGCCCCATGCCGGCAGATATTTATTCAGGACTGCCATTCCGTCTGTCAGAAGATGAAGATCCGGTCCGGTAAACGGAGTAACCCTGTTGGACAGGATCACTCCATTGATAATACCAAGCAACAGCCACAAGATCGAGATCAGAACTCGCCAGAAACATCTCCTGCGGAAAAGATACACGATCAGTGAAGTTGTAAAAATCAGTGCAGCATTGTATGCAAAGACAAGTGGTTTCGTGGTCATATATGTCCATGCTGCCGAAAAAGAACGGCGGCTGATCATCTCGATCAGGAAATAGCCAAGTGCACTGCACAGTGCATGAAGCAGCAGGGAAATCCGGTTACACACTTTATACCATTTCATCTGAATGCTCCTTTATTATTTTTCCATCTGTTTCAGCTGTACGTTTACCTTTTCCATCATTTCTTCGTATTTCTGAAGTTTTTCTTTTTCTGCGTTTACTTTTGCTTCCGGTGCTTTGTTTACAAAGTTCGGATTGTTGAGCATACCCTGGCATCTTGCGATCTCTTTGGTGAGACGCTCCTGCTCTTTCTTGAGGCGTTCCATCTCTTTTTCTCTGTCAACAAGGTCTTCCAGAGGCATGTATACAACTGCATCAGATACAACAACGGATACTGCGTCCTCGCCGATTCCGTCCTTATTTTCCTGTACGTGAATCTCTTTTGCAAATGCGAGATTTACAAAGGATTTCTTGCAGGCTTCGTATCTTGTGCAGGTGTCTGTATCCTTACCTACGATGTAAAGATGTGTCTTGCGGTTCATCGGCACGTTCATTTCTGTACGTGTGTTACGGATTCCGCGGACAGCTTCCTTGAAGCTCTCTACTGCTTTTTCTGCTTCCGGGAATACCCATGCTTCCTGGAATACCGGCCAGTCAGAGATCATGATGGACTCTTCTTCCGGAAGAAGTGTACAGTAGATTTCTTCTGTGATGAACGGCATGTATGGATGAAGCAGTTTCAGTCCTTCTGTCAGGGCTGTACGCAGTGTCCAGAGTGCATCGTTGGCTGCCTTCGGATTCTTGTCTGCTTTCCAGAGACGTACCTTGGCCATCTCGATGTACCAGTCACAGAGCTCATCCCACAGGAAATCATAAACCTTCTGTACGGCGATTCCAAGTTCATATTTATCCATGTTGTCTGTTACGTCACGGATCACGGTGTTGAGTTTGGAAAGGATCCATTTGTCCTCGAAGCAGAGCTCATTAAGGTCTGCCGGTTCGGTGACTGTCTTTCCTTCCAGGTTCATCATGATGAAACGTGATGCGTTCCAGATCTTGTTTGCAAAGTTACGGCTGGATTCTACACGCTCCCAGTAGAAACGCATGTCGTTTCCAGGTGCATTACCTGTAATCAGAGTCAGACGAAGTGCATCTGCGCCGTATTTGTCGATAACTTCAAGAGGATCGATACCGTTTCCGAGGGATTTACTCATCTTGCGTCCCTGAGAGTCACGTACCAGACCGTGGATCAGTACATGATGGAACGGAACTTCTCCTGTCTGCTCCAGTGCGGAGAATACCATACGGATAACCCAGAAGAAGATGATATCATATCCGGTTACCAGAACATCTGTAGGATAGAAGTACTCAAGCTCCGGTGTCTTGTCCGGCCATCCAAGTGTGGAAAACGGCCAAAGTGCGGAACTGAACCAGGTATCCAGAGTGTCCTCATCCTGGTGCATATGTGTGCATCCGCATTTCGGGCATTTCTCAGGCATTTCTCTTGCCACTACCATCTCACCGCACTCATCACAGTAATAAGCCGGGATTCTGTGTCCCCACCAGAGCTGACGGGAAATACACCAGTCACGGATATTCTCCAGCCAGTGAAGATATGTCTTGTCAAAACGTGCCGGAACAAACTTAAGGTTTCCGTCGTCCAGAGTCTTGATGGCAGCTTTTGCCATTTCGCTCATTTTTACAAACCACTGTGGCTTGATCATCGGCTCTACGGTTGTACCGCAGCGGTCATGGGTACCAACACTGTGGTTATGCGGAACAACCTTTACAAGAAGTCCCTGCTCTTTCAGGTCTTCTACCATGGCCTTACGTGCCTCGTAGCGGTCCATGCCTGCGTATTTTCCGCCAAGGCTGTTGATGGTTGCATCATCATTTAAGATATTGATCTCCTCAAGGTTATGACGGCGTCCAACCTCAAAGTCGTTCGGATCATGTGCCGGTGTGATCTTTACACAGCCGGTTCCGAATTCTTTGTCAACATACTCATCAGCAATTACCGGGATCTCTCTGTCTGTAAGAGGCAGCTTCAGCATCTTGCCAACCAGATCCTTGTATCTCTCATCTTCCGGATTTACTGCAACTGCAGTATCACCCAGAAGTGTCTCCGGACGTGTGGTTGCGATCTCAACGAAACGTCCTTCCTCTCCTACGATGGGATAATTGATGTGCCAGAAAAATCCGTCCTGGTCCTCATGCACAACCTCTGCATCAGAAATAGAGGTCTGGCATACAGGACACCAGTTGATGATCCTGGAGCCTTTGTAGATATATCCTTTCTCATAAAGACGGATAAATACTTCCTGAACAGCCTTGGAGCAGCCCTCATCCATGGTAAAGCGCTCACGCTCCCAGTCTGCAGATGCTCCCAGCTTTTTCAGCTGATTGATGATCTTTCCGCCGTACTCCTCTTTCCATGCCCAGGCATGTTTCATAAATTCGTCACGGCCGATCTCGTTCTTATCAATTCCTTCCTTACGAAGCTTCTCTGTTACCTTAACCTCTGTAGCGATGGCTGCATGGTCAGTTCCCGGCTGCCAGAGAGCCTCATAGCCCTGCATTCTTTTGAAACGGATCAGGATATCCTGCATGGTCTCATCCAGTGCATGTCCCATATGCAGCTGTCCGGTTACATTGGGCGGCGGCATTACAATTGTAAAAGGTTTTTTGTCCGGATTAACTTTTGCATGGAAGTATCCGTTATCCATCCATTTTTTGTACAGACGATCCTCAATGCCCTTGGGATCATAAGTCTTTGCAAGTTCTTTGCTCATGTTTTCCTCCTGAATCTTTCTGATTATAGGAACCTTAAAATGCTCCTGTTTTCTGCAAGAAAAAAACACGCCCTCCACACAAAAGCCAATAACTAATGTGCGAAGGGCGATCATTCTCGCGGTACCACCTTCATTATCCGGAAAAAACATCTGTTGTTCCCGTCTATCTCTTGTCCCTTAACGCGGGGTACGTGAAAACCTACACAGCAACATCTGCATCTGTTCTGCATTTCTGCTTTCAGTTTCCCGGCTCCTAAGCTACCTTCTGCAGTCTTCCATCTGAAAATGCCTTTCAGCCTGCGCTTCTCTTGCGTCTGTGCATTTCTCTCTGTCAGCGTAGATCTGCATACTCCTCTTATTCAACGCCTTTGCCATGTTCCTACTATAATGAAATTTTCTTTTTTTGTCAAGACAGGTATCTATCTTTCTTTTATTGTTTTGTACTCCTTTTCAATGCCTGAGATCAGTGTTTTCATTGTATATTCCAGAATTTCATTTCCGAATGCTTCCGATGATTCTCTGACCGGATGACGTCCTGCAATACCGATCAGATTACTCTCATCTTCTTTTACCTGTCCAAAGTCAACCAGCTCCGGCCGAACAGCCATTACAATGGAGGTCTCATTTGCTCCGGCATGATCATTCTGATATTTCAATCTCTCATCATCCGCATAGGTCCATGCTGTCATAATGCACAGTCCGTATTTTTCTTCTGCCTCTTCCTTCATTTCCTGAAATACATTTGTCGACGGACCGTGTCCATGTCCCACAACGATACGGACTCCTGCTCTGGAAAGCTGAGCAAAAATACTGCGCAGCAGATCCTGAAACAGTCCCTTTTCCATCCAGTAGGCACTGCCCTTCATCTGTTGGGCATAATAGGTATTCAATGCACCCTCTGTATTGATATCCATTCCATAAAATACAGTTCCACGATCATCAAATAAACGGTCAGGTCCCATGAACAGCATCGGAAGCACCACACCGCCGACCTTTTCTGCCACCCGGACAAACAGTTCTTTTGACTGGATCCCATCAGCTCCAAGAGGCATATGCGGACCATGCCATTCCAGTGTGCCAAGTGGCAGATAGGCAACCGGCATCTCCTTTATCCTCTGTACACATTCTTCCGGAAGTAATTCCTCGTATAATACTTTTTTCATGCTCGTCTCCTTATCCTTTTACCTCTCCGGTAATTAATTTTTCGCTTTCTTATTTTTTATTATTTTATTCTACGCTTTTCAGTGACTCTACCATATTGATCTTTTTCAGCTTAAAATGCATCACCATATTTACAAACATGGAGAATCCGAAAGTAATGATTCCACTGTAAACAAAGCTTATTGGCTTGATATTTCTTCCGAACATCACCGCATCTACCTCAACGGTTGTGATCACATACCGATGGAGGAAGATTCCGAACACTGCGCCTGCCAGGATTCCTATGAAGGACAGCAGGATATTTTCCCGGAATACATACTGGGAAACCTCGCCATCATAAAATCCCAGAACCTTCAATGTTGCAAGCTCTTTCTGACGCTCTGTGATATTGATGTTGTTCAGATTATACAGTACCACAAATGCCAGCATTCCGGCCGAAATGATCAGGACCCAGATCACCGCTCCGAGGGATCCCAGCATTCGCTCTACCTGACCTGCCGTGCTGCTTGTATAGCTGATACTTAAAGCCGCCGGATATTTCAGGATCGCATTTCCAAGAGTTTCCAGATCACTCTCTGCATCCTCTTTCATAGTATATACTGTACTTGAATACTCCGGTTTCTCTTCGAATGTTTTTTCATAGCAGGATGGGGTCATGTAAACGTAGTGTCCCATATAGTTCTCTGTGACAGCAGTAATCTTTACTTTATACTTTCTGTTATCTTTCTCCAGGGTGATCTCGTCTCCTGTTTTCACACCGATAAGTGAAGCTGTTTTTTCACAGATCACGGCTCCGTCGTCGGTAAGCTCATACTGCTCGTGGGACTTTCTGTCACGTAACGTTACATCCTCTTTAAAATTTTCCGTATTTTCCGGAACATACACATAGATACTGACACTTCCCTTTTCTTTTGGTGCCGTCATCTTGGTGAGTTGCACACGGGTATAGTGATCGATCTCGCTATTTTCGTCCAGGAATTTCAGAAGATCCTTTTCCTGGCTGTCTGTGGCATCCTCATCATTGATCACCATGGCATCGTAATGCTGGATCTGATCATACTGAAGAATCGCAATATCCATAATGGAGTCATAAAGTCCGAATCCTACAAGCATCAGTCCCATGCTTCCTGCAATTCCGAAAATGGTCATAAAAAGACGTTTCTTATAACGGAAAAGATTTCGCATGGACGATTTCCAGGAAAAGCTCAGATGCTTCCAGATAAAGCTGATCCGTTCAATAAGGATCCGTTTTCCTTCTTTCGGTGCAGGCGGACGCATCAGAGATGCCGGTGTTTCTGCCAGGGTTTTTGCACAGGAAAACAGTGTAGCGCCCATAGTACAGATCACCGCTGCTCCGGAAGCGATCAGTGCATATTGTAACTCATAATCCAGCTGCATGTGATCGCCAATATTCCAGTACATGATCCCATAGGCCTGGATAATGATATACGGAAGAACCTTTTCTCCGAAAAGTACTCCTACGACGCTTCCGCCTGCTGTAGCCAGAAATGCGTAGCTGAGATACTTGGATGCAATGGATGCCTTTCCGTAGCCCAGCGCTTTCATGGTTCCGATCTGGGTTCGCTGCTCCTCCACCATTCGTGTCATCGTGGTAAGACTGATCAGAGCCGCTACAAGGAAGAATATCATCGGGAAAACCTTTCCGATGTTTTTCAGCCGCTCTGCGTTATCACCAAAATCCGAATATTCCGGAAGGTCATTACGATCTGTGATGATCCACTCCGGTGTTTCAATATCATCCACCTCTTTCTGGGCATCCTCGATCTTCTGCTGGGCTTCCGCAATTTTGTCATCGGCCTCTTTTTTGCCATCCTGATATTCTTTCTTTCCATCGGAAAGCTTCTTTTTTGCGTCCTCCAGATCTTTTTTTGCATCTTTTAATTTCTGTTCGTTTTCTTGGATTTCCTTTTCTCCGTCCAGGAGTTTCTGTTCATTTGCATCCAGTTCAGCCTGACTGCTGGTAAGCTTTTCTGTGTTGGCCTGGATTTCTGCCTGACCGGCATTTAACTGGGCCTGTTTTTCCTCCAGCTGCTGCCTCCCGGAGCTGAGCTGGACTCTGGCCGAATCCAGCTGATTCTGGCCATCATCCAGAGTTGCCTGGTTTGCCGCAATTTCTTCTTTTGCCGCTGAAAGCTCTGCTTTCTTTGTTTCCAGCTCTTTTTTCCCTTTATCCAGTTCTTCCTGGCCTTTGTTCAGCTGTGCCTCTGTCCCGGAAAGTGTTTCTTCCTGTTCTTTGATCTGGCTGAAGCCCTCATTGATCTGACCTAGGCTGCTCTCCAGTTCAGCTCTTGTCTGGGCCAGCTCTGATTTTTTTGCAGTAAGCTCTGACCGCGCCCCGTCGATCTGTGCCTGACCGGCATTTATCTGTTCTTCCATTGCACTGATCTGACCATTTAATGTCTGGATCTGTGTGAAAAGCTCCGCCAGCTCTTCCTCAGTTTTTCCTGCTTCCGCACCGGCGTCATACTGCGCCTGCAGCTCCGCCGCCTGACTGCTTAATGCCTCTTTCTGACTGGTCAGTTCATCCAGCTGTGCCTGCTGCCCGGAAAGGGCTTCTTCACCGGAACTGATCTGGGATTCGCCCTCGGAAACCTGTACAAGTCCTGCCTCACACTGTTCTTTCTGACTGGTGAGAGCAGCCTTTGTTTCTTTGATCGTATTCTTTCCCGTTTCCAGCTGTTCTCTTCCACTGTCAAGCTCAGCCTGTTTGCTTTCCAGGGTTTTCTCCGCTTCCCGGAGCTGAGCCTCACCGTCACTTACCTGCTGTTTTGCGGCAGTCAGCTGTTCATATCCGGCAGTCAGCTCTGACTGCTTCCCATTTATCTGTGCTTCGGAGTCGGCAAGCTGGGATCTGGCAGCATTTAACTGGGACAGACCGTCTTCCACCTGCTGTTTTGCGCTGTTAAGCTGAGACCATCCATCTTCGATCTGCTTTCTTCCGTCAGCAAGCTGCTGTTTTCCGTCGGTCAGTTCTTTTTTTGCATCGCTGAGCTGCTGTTTTCCATCTTCGTACTCTTTTTTTCCATCATCATACTTCTTCTGCCCATCATCCAGCTTTTTCTTCGCGTCGCTAAGTTTTTCCTCTGATTCCTTCTTTCCGTCCTCAAGCTCTTTTCTGGCATCATCCAGTTTTTCATTGGCTTCTGCGACGATCTCATCATAGCGCAGTCTGCACTGTTCTTTTTCGATGCCTTCCACACGCTTCTGTATTTTCCTGATAAGATTGTCATAGGCATCGGTATAGCTGATCACATCCCCGGATTCATGAACCATAACATAGATCTGGGTAAAAGCTTCCTGTTCAAAATCCTCAGGAAGAATGTATCCGAAGCCGCTGACCTCACCGGATCCAAGAGTCGTATTTCCTCTGTTAAACGAAATATAAAGAGGGCTGCTTCCGATTCCCACAACTGTATAGGTTGTTTTTTTCAGAAGCTCACTGTCTCCATCCTCCCTGACGGATATGGTATCCCCGATTTTATACCCCCGATTCTTTGCAAATGGCTTGTCCAGAAAAATCTCGCCGCTTTTTTTCGGTATCCTTCCTTCATCTGCTGTGAGCAGATTAAAATTGCTGCTGATGGATTCCAGATGAAGAACCTTCCTGGCATCGTCCTCTCCACTCATAACATCCGTAGAGTAACCGCCCTCAGCCAATTCCACACCGTCAATGTCTGATACCGCTTTTACATCACGCTCAGTCAGTCCCAGTGTTCCCTGGATCTTCAGATCCATCAGCTTTGCCGCTTCATAATAGGCATCTCCGGAATATCTCATATCCGGAGAAGACGCCTGGATCCCGGAAAAAAATGCAACGCCCAATGCCACGATCAGAAAGATCGAGATAAAACGTGCTTTACTTTTCCGGATCTCCATCCAGAAATCTTTGTGCAATGCTTTCATTCCGTCACCTACCATTCAATCTCTTCCACTGGTGTGGGATGTGCATTTTCGGTCATCCTGGAAACCTTGCCGTTTTTGATCTTGATCACACGGTCGGCCATAGGTGTCAGTGCAGAGTTGTGAGTAATGACAATAACCGTCATGCCCCGTTCCCTGCTGGTATCCTGAAGGAGCTTCAGGATTGCCTTGCCGGTCTGATAATCCAACGCTCCTGTAGGTTCATCACAGAGCAGAAGCTTTGGATTCTTCGCCAGAGCTCTGGCTATGGAAACTCTCTGCTGCTCACCGCCGGATAACTGTGCCGGAAAATTAGTCAGTCTCTCCTTCAGACCCACTTCCTCCAGAACTGTCCTGGCATCCAGAGGATCCTTACAGATCTGAAGAGCAAGCTCCACATTCTCCAATGCAGTCAGATTTGGCACCAGATTATAAAACTGGAATACAAATCCAATATCCTTCCGCCGGTATCCGGTCAGCTGCCGGTCTGTATATTTTGCGATATTTTTTCCATCGATCCAGACATTGCCGGATGTGGCCTTATCCATTCCGCCCAGGATATTCAGCACCGTCGTCTTTCCGGCACCGCTGGGTCCTACCACAACCACAAATTCTCCTTTTTTTATCCGGAAGCTGATCTCATCCACTGCTATGATCTTCACTTCTTTTGAGCCATATATTTTGGATACATTCTCCAGCTTCACATAATCTTCCGTATGCTCCATTTCCACCCCTCCTCTTTGCTCTCTATATGATTTCAGGGGGCTTTTATCTGCCCCCTTTTAATTCTCTCACTCACGTATCACAGCTATAGAAAAATGTTTTCGGCTGTGATCGAATATTATCAATAACTATATTTATAAGTATATCGGTTCTTAATTCAAAATGCAATTTCTACTTATATTTTACAAAAATTTTTCATTCCTGCGCATTTGTATTTTACATTTCTTTTCTATAATACAGACAGATACAGATAAAGGAAATCAATATTATGGCTGACTGTTGCTGACAACAGCAGAAGTATAATTCCATCAAAACAGGAGGAATGGATTATGTATAAAACACTATGGAATCACTTAGATCAAAATAAAAAAAAGGCCCCTGCGCCAGCTGTTTTTCTTACACTTTTGACAGCTGGATGGAGTGTAGCCGGAATTCTTGCC
>OODE01002428.1_pt1 | contig 9808 bp, 9 predicted proteins | sample 1671771 | NCBI WGS metagenome assembly OODE01 (sample SAMN06348191, study PRJEB24527) | human gut metagenome | biome: human gut; feature: ankylosing spondylitis patient; material: feces | host: Homo sapiens | place: China | collected 2015-10 | reverse complement strand
GCGATGAAGTATTGGCAAATATGAGTTCCCTTGCAGACCAGGAAAAGATTAAGTTCGATGAAAAGCAATATCAAAAGTCCCTGCCGCTCATCAAAACCCAATTAAAAGCCCTAATCGCCCGTGACCTATGGGATATGAACGAATACTTCCAAATAATGAATTTTTGCAGGCCTTGTCTTGTTCTTTTTATTATTTCGGCAATATTTCGTATATTTACAGCCTATTATGGCTTATGAGCAATTACCGCAGAGCCCGGGATGATGCAAAAGATTTGGATAGAGATATATGAGACCAGAAGATATTACTGAACAGGACGAAAACGGAAAAATAAAAGATACGGAAGGACAACTGGCTGCTGATGAAAACAGGAATGAGACTGTCGAAACAGAAGTAAGCCAGGAGATACATTCGGAATATAAGATACCGGGCAAATCGGAAAGCCGGGTGTCTTATCATTTGTCGGGTATGTATCAGGATTGGTTCCTCGATTATGCCTCCTATGTGATTTTGGAGCGTGCCGTTCCGCATATCAACGACGGGCTGAAACCCGTACAACGTCGAATTTTGCACTCAATGAAGCGGTTGGACGACGGACGCTACAACAAGGTGGCGAATATTGTCGGACATACCATGCAATTCCATCCGCACGGCGATGCTTCTATCGGTGATGCACTGGTACAACTCGGACAGAAAGACCTGTTGATCGACTGTCAGGGAAACTGGGGTAATATCCTCACCGGTGACGGTGCTGCGGCTCCGCGTTATATAGAGGCGCGCCTCTCCAAGTTTGCGCTGGAAACGGTCTTCAATCCGAAAACGACTCTCTGGCAACTTTCCTACGACGGACGGAACAAGGAGCCGGTGACGCTTCCCGTCAAGTTCCCTTTGCTGCTGGCGCAAGGTGTGGAAGGTATTGCCGTAGGGCTTTCTTCCAAAATATTGCCGCATAATTTCAACGAACTTTTGGATGCCTCCGTCGCTTATCTGCGGGGGGAAGAGTTTACCCTGTATCCCGATTTCCAGACTGGCGGGTATATTGATGTCTCAAAATATAATGACGGCGAACGTGGAGGTTCCGTAAAAGTACGTGCCAAGATTACGAAACTGGACAACAAGACGCTTGTCATCAGCGAGATCCCTTATGGAAAGACAACCTCTACTTTGATCGAATCGATCCTGAAAGCAAACGATAAGGGAAAGATCAAGATCAAGAAAGTGGATGATAATACGGCTCGTAACGTGGAGATTCTCGTGCATCTGGCTCCGGGTGTATCTTCCGACAAGACGATCGACGCGTTGTATGCTTTCACGGATTGCGAGATCAGCATTTCGCCGAACTGTTGTGTCATTATGGACAACAAGCCGCACTTCCTGACGGTAAGCGATGTGCTGAAACATTCGACTGACGACACGCTGCATCTGCTCCGTACCGAACTGGAGATACAGAAAGGGGAACTGGAAGAATCGCTCTTCTTTGCCTCCCTGGAAAAGATATTCATCGAAGAACGTATTTATAAAGACAAGGAATTTGAGGAGGCGAAAGATATGGACGAGGCGATTGCTCATATCGACCAACGTCTCGATCTGTTCAAACCGCACTTTATCCGCGAAGTGACTCGCGAAGATATCCTGAAACTGATGGAGATTAAGATGGGACGTATCCTCAAGTTTAATACGGACAAGTGTAATGCGACTATTGCCCAATATAAGGAAGATATTGCCAAGATCGACGATCATCTGGCGCATATCGTCGATTATACGGCTGACTGGTTCATGATGCTGAAAGAAAAATACGGTAAGAACTATCCACGTATGACCGAGGTGCGCAACTTCGACACGATCGAGGCGACCAAAGTGGTTGAGGCGAATGAGAAACTGTATATCAACCGTGCCGAAGGATTTATCGGGACAGGTTTGAAGAAGGATGAATTTGTCTGCAACTGTTCCGACATCGACGATATTATTCTTTTCTATCGCAACGGTACATACAAGGTTGTGAAAGTGAGCGAGAAAATGTTCGTCGGAAGGGATATCCTTTACCTGAATGTGTTCAAGCGGAATGATAACCGCACGATCTATAATGTGATCTACCGAGATGGAAAGGTGGGTTATAATTATATCAAGCGTTTTGCCGTAACAGGTGTGACACGTGATAAAGAATATGACATTACCAAGGGAACGGAAGGTTCGCGTATCCTTTATTTCAGCGCCAATACCAATGGCGAAGCCGAGACGGTGAAAGTGATCCTGAAGCCGAAACCCCGCCAGAAGTTGTTGGTGTTCGAAAAGGATTTCAGTACGATCGCGATCAAAGGACGCGGTTCGATGGGGAATATCCTGACAAAGGCGGATGTGCATAAGATCAGCCTGAAGCAGAAAGGGAGTTCGACGCTAGGAGGCCGTATGGTCTGGTTTGACCGTGATGTGTTACGCCTGAATTATGACGGGCGTGGAGAAGAGCTGGGCGAGTTCCAGAGTGACGATCTGATCCTGGTGATCCTTCAGAATGGTGATTTCTATACGACCAATTTCGATTTGAGCAATCATTACGAACCTGATATATTGAATATTGAGAAGTATGATGCGAATAAGGTTTGGACGGCAGCCCTTTACGATGCCGACCAGAAGTATTACTACCTGAAACGTTTCCAGCTGGAGGCTGGAAGCCGCAAGCAGAATTTTCTCGGCGAGAACCCGAAAAGCCGCCTGATGCTGCTTACCGACGAGGCCTATCCGCGAATCGAGGCAGTGTTTGGCGGGCATGACGCTTTCCGTGAACCGCTGGTGTTGGATGCGGAAGAATTCATTGCCGTGAAAGGATTCAAAGCGAAAGGAAAACGTATTTCGACTTTTGATATAGAGACGATCAACGAACTCGATCCCGTCCGTTTTGCTCCGGCGGAACAACCGCAGGAGCAGAATGACGACGATGGAGAGGATCCGGATCTCGATCCGGATGCCGATAAGAGCAACTCGGATATTATTGATGAGATTACCGGGCAAATGAAGCTTTTTTGAGAATGAATAATTAAAAACGAATGATTTAGTGGCAACTGTTAAACGTCAACTATTAATTGTTAATTCCCTCTGCCTTCTCTTCTTTTGCCTCCCTTTCCCGGCAACCGCTCAGGCAGAGGACGTACCCCGCTCGATCAATGAGAGCACTATGGTTGGGATCGGCGGTTATAATTTGAGGGACACCTATTTATCGCCCAGTACGGACATTAATTATACGGGCTGGGTGGCACGGGTCCTCAATGAACGGATGAAGATCGTTCGGTTGGCAGACTATAATGTGTCCCGCCAGCAACTGATCAACGTGGAGTTCGGTTCGACCCGCAACGGCGCGGAGACGGCAAACGAATATGCCGGATTTGTGGACTACAGCCTGGGTTATCATTACCGTTTTCCGCAAGTGCTGTCCGGATTAAAGGTCTTGACCGGGGCATCCGCACGTCTTTCAGGTGGTTTTATCTATAATACGCGTAACAGTAACAATCCGGTTTCCGGCAAGGCGGATTTCGACTTGAATCTGTCAGCCATGGCGATCTATAATTTCAGGATCAAGGATTTTCCGCTCACGCTCCGTTATCAGGCGGAGATACCGTTTGCCGGTGTGCTCTTCTCAGTGCATAAAGGCGAACCCTATTATTTCCTAACGCAAGGCAGTGCGGACGGGGTTGTGCGATTCAGTTCGTTCCATAATAAGTTTGCGATGAAGAATTATTTCACGCTCGACATTCCGGTATCGAGTTTTACGGTCCGTGTCGGCTACCTGAACAGTATGTACCGGACGGATGTGAACAGCATCAAGACGCATGTCCTTTCCAATTCGTTTATGATCGGACTTGTGAAAGAGTTTGTTTCTTTCGGAGGCAAACGGTTGAAGAGCGAGCGATATCGGTACAAAAGCGCATACTATTAAAGATTTATGATTTATGAAGCCTTTCTTCTTTTTCCTCTGTTTTCTCTTTCTCTTCGGTTGCGAGAAAGCGACAAAATATAACTCGTCTCCTCGTGATAATTTCGAGGCGCTTTGGCGTATCATGGACGAGAATTACTGCTTCTTTGCCTTCAAGGATGTGGACTGGGACGATGTGTATGACCGCTATAATCTGCTTGTTAAAGACACGATGAACCAGTACGAATTGTTTGATATCCTCGGAAAAATGCTTGCCGAGGTGAAAGACGGACATACCAATCTGATCTCTTCTTTCGATATGTCCCGTTACTGGGCTTGGTATGAAGATTATCCGGCTAACTTCTATAAAGAAATACAGGACAATTATCTCGGTACGGACTACAAGATTGCCGGGGGAATGAAGTATAAGCGTCTGGCGGACGATCAGATAGGATATGTCTATTACGGTAGTTTTTCAAGTGGCGTGGGTGAAAACAACCTCGATTATATGTTTGCGCATTTCAAGGAATGCAAAGGATTGATATTCGATGTGCGCGACAATGGGGGCGGTTCCATGCTCTATTCCGACCGCATCGCCTCGCGTTTCCTTGAGGAAAGGATTCTGACGGGTTACACGCAATATAAGAAAGGAAACGGGCATAACGATTTTACCCAGCCCAATCCGGTCTATCTTTCCCCGTCTGACCGCACTCGTTGGTTGCGCCCGGTCATCGTCTTGACCAACCGGCATTCCTACAGCGCTACGAACGATTTTGTCAATGTGATGCGTCTCCTTCCGCAAGTCACGGTCATGGGTGACCGTACGGGAGGTGGCAGCGGCCTGCCTTTCAGTTCGGAATTACCGAACGGATGGAGTGTCCGTTTCTCAGCTTGTCCGGTCTTGGATGTGAACAAACAGCACACGGAGTTCGGAATCGATCCCGACACCGCGGTAGCCATTACGGGCGAGGATATCATGAAAGGACGGGACACGATTATAGAGGCGGCGATAGGGTTGTTGCTGGCAAAGGGGGATTCGGCCATCTCATACTAAACTGGCGTGAAAACGAAAATTCATTTAAATCCTATGGCAACATTTGCATATTAACAGAATTTGTTTACCTTTGCAAACGCAATGCGGCTGTGGTGTAATTGGTAGCCACGTCAGACTTAGGATCTGATGCTTCACGGCGTGGGGGTTCGAGTCCCTTCAGCCGCACAAAAGAGTTTGTTCGATTGAGAGCAAGCTCTTTTTTTATTTGTCGGATGTTCCTATCTTTGTGTCCTTGTCAAAATAATGAATAAGATGAAATATACCGGAATATATATCCTGTTGACGGTGCTGTTGCTACTTGCCGCATGTACCGGAAAGCTGACGGAAGGAAAGGTGGTGACGGTGACGATAGAGCCGCAACGTTTCTTTGCTGAAAGGATTGCAGGAGATAAGTTTGTTGTCCATTGTGTAGTTCCATCCGGGCAGAGTCCGGAAACGTATGATCCTACTCCGAAGCAAATGGTGCAGATCGGACAGAGTGAAGCGTATTTGCAAATCGGTTATATTGGCTTCGAGCAGGTATGGATGCAGAAGATTCGCGAGAATAATCCCGATTTGAAGATATTCGATGTCTCGAAGGGCATGCAGTTTGTAAAAGAAACGGAAGAAGGGGAGCACCGGCACGAGGGGCATGAAGCGGATGACGGACATCATCATCACCATGCGGGTGGTATCGATCCGCATATATGGAGTTCCATCGAAGGGGCAAGGGTCGTTGCCTGGAATACACTGAACGCTTTTATCGAGCTGGATAAGGAGAATACGGAGTATTATTGGAAAAATTATAACGATTTACTGGCGGAGATCGATAAGACAGAGGCCGAGATCAAACGTTTGCTCGATCCGCTGAACGACCGTACTTTTATCATCTATCATCCAGCATTGACTTATTTTGCAGCTGAATTCGAACTCGTCCAGCTTTGTATCGAAATGGATGGGAAAGAACCTTCACCTGCTCAATTGAAACAATTGGTGATGACGGCAAGGGAGAACCATGCGAAAGTCGTTTTTATCCAGCAGGAGTTCGATCAGAAAAATGCCGAACTGATTGCGAAGGAAACAGGTTGCCGGCTCGTGAAAATCAACCCGCTGGATTATCATTGGAATACGGAACTGATTCATATAGCGAAAGCATTGGCTGATGGAGAAACTGATTGACATAGATCATGTGACGGCTGCCTACGGCAATAAAACCGTATTGCGGGATATTTCCCTGACAATCTGGAAAGATGATTTCCTGGGGATTATCGGACCGAACGGGGGAGGGAAGACGACTTTGCTGAAGGTTATACTCGGCCTTTTGCCGCCTGTCTCCGGCGTGATCCGCTTTTATGAAGACGGACGGATAGTTCCTTCTCTACGGATCGGTTATCTTCCTCAGTTGAACAATATAGATAAGAAATTTCCGATCTCTGTGCGCGAAGTGGTGACTTCGGGGTTGGCCTCGGAAAAGCCGCTTTTCCGTTCCTACAGTGCAAGCCAGAAACAGCGCGTGGAGGAGGTGCTTGGAAAAATGGGACTGGAAGATTTGGCGAACCGGGCAATCGGCGAACTGTCCGGCGGACAGTTGCAACGTGTGTTGTTGGGGCGTTCTATCGTTTCCCGTCCGCAAGTGCTGATCTTAGACGAACCGAATTCGTATGTGGACAAACGGTTCGAGTCTCATTTCTATAAGCTCTTGGACGAGATTAATAAAGAAAGTGCGGTCATTCTGGTTTCACACGATATCGGGACTGTATTGGCGATGGTGAAAAACATCGCTTGTGTAAACGAAACATTACATTATCATCCCGGAGCGGATGTGTCCGAAGAGTGGCTGGGCGAGAAATATGCTTGCCCGATAGAGCTGATCGGACATGGCGATTTGCCGCACCGGGTTTTGAAAAAACACGAACATGAGTAATCTTTGTTTGATAGGCCTACCGGAAGTCGGATATATTGCTGGTATCGCTGTTCTTATTTTCGGCATTACTGCGGTGAGGCAAAATCCTTTCATCAGTCGCGGGCAGAAGATTCTTTGGATACTGACTATTGTCGTATTGAATTGGATCGGTCTGTTGCTGTATTACTATACCTATTACATTAAGAAGAATTGACAATTATGAAAAAGATATTGATTACGGGGGCCAGTGGCTTTATTGGTGGTTTCCTGGTGAAGGAGGCGCTTAACCGGGGATATGAAACCTGGGCAGGTGTCCGTTCGACAAGTAGCCGCGTTAATTTGCAGGATGAACGGATTCGTTTTATCGACTTGAAATATTCCGACCGTGAGTCGTTGACCGCCCAGTTGGCTGATTTTGTCCGTGAGCATGGTCCTTGGGATTATGTGATCCATAATGCCGGACTGACGAAGACGCTTGATAAAAGAAACTTTTATCGTATCAATGCCCAGAATACGGCCAACTTGATCGAGGCACTTGCCGCATCGGGTTGCAAGCCTGAGAAATTTCTTTTGATGAGCAGCTTGAGCAGCTACGGGCGTGGAGACGAGAAAACATTCCGCCCTATCTCTCTGGATGATCCTCAATTGCCCGATACAGATTATGGAAAGAGCAAGCTGGAAGCGGAGAATTATTTGCGTCACCAGTCTTATTTCCCGTATGTGATCCTGCGTCCGACAGGGGTGTATGGACCGGGCGAGAAAGATTACTTCATGGAGATTAAAAGTGTAAAGTCTGGTTTTGATTTTGCTGTCGGCTTTACGCCCCAGCGTATTACTTTTATATATGTAAAGGATTTGGCTACCGTTGCTTTCCTTGCTTTGGAGAATGAGGCTGTCCGGAACCGCCATTATTTTGTAGCGGACGGTGATGCCTATACGGATGAATCGTTCGCCCGGATGATACAGGAAATCCTGCGGAAGAAACATGTCCTGCATGCCCGTATTCCAATGGGACTGGTGCATATAGCCTGCCAGGGGTCCGAATGGATAGGCAAGCTGCTGAAGAAGAGTATGACATTGAATACGGATAAATATATAATCCTGAAACAGCGTAACTGGATTTGTGATGTTACACCGCTTCAGGATGAATTGGGCTTCGTTCCGGCTTACCCGTTACGCCGTGGCCTGGAAGAAAGCATAGAATGGTATAGGAAAGAAGGTTGGCTGTAGACCAACTTTTCTTTTGCCGATTCGTATTTTATTTTACTTCTTCAACAGTTCCTTTGCCGATGACTTTCTGTTGTACGGCTGTCGGGCCTTTATAGCGGATATTTCCTTTACCTACGATTGTTGCTTTCAGGTTGTCGGTCGGATGGATCTGGGCGGAACCTTTGCCTGTGATTTTACAGTTCACTTCGGGCACTGCCACCCCGAAAGCCATGATTTCACCGTCGGTCGTAATGCTGTAGTCTGCTTCTTCGGCGTTTCCAGCTTTTAGGTTGATCGTGCCGGAACCGTTAATGCTGCATTCCAACTTGTCGGTTTTGAGTTCATTCACGACCATATTGGCGCTACCAGACACGTTCAGGTCGAGCTTGCCGACTTCGACTTTCTGCTTTAGCTGGACGAGGCAGTTAGAGTTGGCGTTGATTTTCAATTCGTCACCCTTCAATGGGCTGTTGGCTATGAAGTTGGCGTTGCCAGAGGCTTTTACCTCTTTCAGCCATTTGGAGTTAGTCTTGACGATGAATTTGGTGAAATGGTCGACTTTCGCACCTTTGAATCCAACGGTCAGGACACGGTCTTGGATATCGATGTTTACGTACGGGTGCAGATTTTCATCTACAGTTATTTCGATATGCGGAGTAGATTCCGACTGCTCGTAGTTGAAGTCGATCACCCCGTCGAACTTGATGGCATTGAAGTCGTCGATCGTTATTTTCTTGGTCGAGAGCTTTCCGTTTCCTTTCACATGATCTGCTGCCTGGGTAGAGAAAAACATTCCCATTAGGAAAGCGATCATTAGTAAGCCTTTTGTTTTCATGTCTATCTTCTTTATGTTACACTTAGGAATGCGTTTGCCGCACTTTGGTTACAAATGTAGAATGAATTTTATAGAAATACTAATTCTTTTTGATCGAACCTCCGCCTATGACGCTTTTGCTTAGCTCTGGATCGCCTTCATATCGTATATGGCCACCGCCGGCTATACTGGCATCCAGTTGTTCGGACGCATGTACTTCGATGTCTCCGCCACCGGCTACGCTGCATTCCGCTTTCCGAAGGACACATCCGAAAGCACTGATATCCCCACCGCCAGCTACGCTCAGATCTCCTCTTTCGGCCTCTCCTTTGAGCAGGATGGAACCACTGCCTGCCACGCTACAATCCAGGTTGTCTACTTTCAGTTGGGTTGCGTTGATATCTCCTGATCCAGCCACGCTAAAGTTGATTTTGCGCGCTTCCAGCTGCTTATCGAAGTTTATTGTGCTGCTTCCGGCAATACTGATATCCAGTTTGTCGGCTTTAAGAGGGCTTTTGGCGATAAACTCTCCGCCTCCTACTGCACTTATCTCTTTCAGTTCACGGGAGCTGGTCTTTATCTCGCATACGGTCGGTTGGAGATTGAGTCCGTAAGAATTTCCGTTAAAATATTTTTTTTCATCTTTGGGCTGTATGATCAATGTCTTGCCCTTTATCTTTATGTCGAGGTGGGGTAGTATGTTCTCGTCTATTGTTATCTTAAAAAAGGGGGATGCGTTGGATTGTTCATATTCGATGTTTACTTTTCCTACATATGAGATCTCATCATAATCGGATATGGAAATTTCTTTCGTGATGATGTTCCCGTCCCCTTTTATTGTATTCTGGGCAAATCCGTTAGTTGTCAGCAACCAGATACAAACCATAAAGAAAAATGCTTTTGTTTTCATGTCTTGTTATATTTTCGTTTATTTTCTTTTATATACGA
>OODE01002423.1_pt1 | contig 9822 bp, 9 predicted proteins | sample 1671771 | NCBI WGS metagenome assembly OODE01 (sample SAMN06348191, study PRJEB24527) | human gut metagenome | biome: human gut; feature: ankylosing spondylitis patient; material: feces | host: Homo sapiens | place: China | collected 2015-10 | reverse complement strand
TTCCGACAGCTCAACTAATATAACACCGAAAGCAGTCCCTGTCAACAGTTAATTTCATAATTTGACAAACTTTTTTATTTCCACCTTCGAGCATGTTTCAAACACACTCCAGGATCCACCCAGTCCACATCAGACATTCATCCCATCTGACACCTGGATTCCATCCCTCAGCGCCATGTACAGGAATTGTTAATACACTGACAACCATCGCTATGCCTAATAATATTTCTGATCTCTCAACTGAAAAGCAGACAACCGGATTATAATTCCAGTTGTCTGCTTTGTATAAATCAACCTTTCAGTCTGCACACCATATCCCACAGTGCTTTTGCAGAGTTAAAATTCTCCGGAATAATATCTGCCGGTGTAATAGTAATGTCATAAGTATCCTGCAGTTCACTTACAATAGACAGGATTGCAAAGGAATCAAGAATTCCATCATCAATCAAAGTATCACAGTTTTCAAAATCTGCATCCGGCTGGATTTCTTCCAGTAATTCAATTAATTCTTCCATTTTTTCATATCTCCTTATTTTTTGTTTTTTCAGCAATTCCATTATTTTTCGGTATTGCCATGGTCTTTTATTTCTCTGAATTTAAAAGATCTGTATGTACACCATCCCGCACCATGCGCAGTCCCTCTCCCTCTGTCCAGAAATAGATTCTCGGAAGAGGACGGCTCAGGAATAAATAGATTCCTTCTGTAACGGAATAAGCACCTACCCGTTCAAATACCAGTATATCATGAAGCTGCGGTTTGTGAAGTGGAAATCGCTTTACGACCACATCGCTGACCGTACAGAGGGCACCGCAAAGATTCCAGGATTCTTCTTCTCCCCCTGTCTTCTCATTTCCTTCTGTATCAAGCTGTGTACAGTACGGCTGTTTCATTGCCATCGCCTGTCCATAATAATTCAGATGATTGATACCACCGTCCATGATCACATACGGCTGTTCTTTATTCACCTTCATATCCACGATTGATGTCACATAATATCCACAGGCTGCTGCCAGAAATCTTCCCATCTCAAGAACAACCTTACCCTTGAAATTAAGACTTTCCAGAAGTGCTCTGAACTCACTCAGAATATTCTCCACGTCCTCGCTCTTATCCTTCTTAAAATATGGGACAAAAAATCCCGGACCATACTCAAGCACCTGTGCTTCAAATCCACTCTCAGATTTCAGCTCTCCGATAAATTCATCCAGATGCTCCAGCTCTGTTTTCATCTGACTGAGATCTTTCTTCTGAGTTCCGGAATAGAACTGAAGTCCCTCTATCTCAACCCCCGGATAATCTGTTCTGTCAGAAATGATTTTCCTGATATCTGCTTCATCTACGCCAAACTGATTTCCGCTTGTCACGCGGATCAACACCGTAATCTTCATGCCAAATCTCACTGCAGTATCATTCAGAATCTGTAAATGCTGCAAAGACTCTACAGTATACACTCCCTTTCCTCCATATGTAGAAAGTACATATTCCATATCTTTAGGGTTCTTATACACACCCGAAAGAACAATTCTCTCCATCGGCACACCAACACGCTCACAAATTCGAAATTCACCCGGTGAGCACACTTCAAATGTAGGAACCACATCCATCATGGGTCCTGTAAGAAAAGGGTTTGCTTTCATAGCATAACATAACTGTGTGCTCTCTCCAAGACAGCTCTGCACTTTTTTTACAAATTCCTTCATCTTATCCAGGTCAAAAACATAAGCTGGAGTTGGAGTATGTTCTTTCTCGATCAGTTCTTTTATAAATCCATAGGAACTCATTTCTTTTCCTCCTGATACATAGCTGTAAGAGCTTTTCTGTCAATCTTTCCATTCTTTGTAAGAGGCATGCTCTCCACCTGGCGGAATACATTCGGAACCATAAAAGCAGGTACATACTGCCCCAACGCTTTTGCCAGCGGTCTTCTCTCAATATCTCCTTCATAAAAAGCTACGATTTTGCTTTTAACTGTATCAAAAATACAGCAGCTTCTCACAATCTCCGGAACCTTATCCATAGCAGCCTCGATTTCTCCAAGCTCAATACGATGTCCCATATGCTTAATCTGGAAATCCTTACGTGTTGCAAAGCACAACTCACCACGTTCATTATAATAAGCAAGATCACCGGTTCTGTACATTGGCTCCAGATATCTGTCATTCAGTGGATTCTGAACAAAAACCTTCGCAGTCTGTTCTCTGTTTTTGTAATATCCCAGTGCAAGTGCACTTCCTGTTACGCAGAGTTCACCATTTTTATTTTTCTCTGTGATCAGCTTGTCTTCTTCATCCAGAAGGAATACTTTTTCATTTGGAAATGCCTTGCCCATAGGAAGTACATCTCCAGGCTGGAACTCCCTGTCTACAATATAATACGTACAATTACATGTGATCTCAGTTGGTCCATAAATATTTACATACATAACATCCGGCAGATATTTTCTCCAGATATTCAGATGTTTCACAGGCATAGCCTCTCCTGAGAAAAGAATCTTCTTAATCTTATCCGGAACTTTATATTCAAATCCGTTCAAAGTTGAAATAATACACAGCGCAGATACCGCCCACACCAGCGTGGTCACTTCCCTCTCGATCAGATAGTCAATCAACTTCATCGGGAAAGAGAATAGCTGCTTCGGAATAATCTGGACAGTTGCTCCTGTCTTCAGTCCGGAATAAATATCTTTAACAGATACATCAAAATCCCAGGGTGCCTGATTTCCCATCACATCTTTATCTGTAATATCAAAAAGCTCTGTAAAACAATCAATAAAATCAAGCACTGAACGATGACCTACCACAACTCCCTTGGGAACTCCTGTTGACCCGGAAGTAAAAATTCCATACAGCGGATCCACATCCAATGCCTGTTCTCTGATCTCATTCAGCACAGCTTCATTCTCCTGCTCATCAGCAAGATCCGGAGCCATCAGAACCTTTCCTTTGAACTCCAGTTTCTCCAAATCCTTCAGATATTTCTCAGATATAACGATCACATCACTGTCCAAAATTCCAAGAATCTGCTGAAGTCTGCTCGCCGGCTGTTTCGTATCCATCAGTACATAAAAGCATCCTGCATAAACAGCGCCCATGAAAACTCCTATTGTCTCTACACTCTTCTCCATAAATACAGGTACCGGATTTCTCGGTGTGAAATATTTCGCAAGTGCAGTTCCTGTTCTGCGTGCAGTCTGCTCCAGTTCTTTAAATGTGCAGAATGTATGTTCATCTGCAAAAGCTGTCTTATCCGGATATTTCCGTGCGGATTCTTCAAGATATTCCAGAATACTTGTCTTCATATGTAATTCCTCCCCTCTGTACTTCACAAGGTTTTTATATTGATTTATTACTGTCTTTTTGCAGCCTTGAAATTACTTCCTCTGTCCGGCACTCTCCAACACCTGTGCCAGCACTTCAGAGTATTCTTTTGCAGCATCCCCATTCATATGTCCGTCATAATCTGTATATGCTTTCAGGTCATGTGTAAATGCCTTAAAATACTGCGTATTAAAGTTAAGATACTCTACGCCCTGTTCTTCAAAGAACTGCCCGAAATATTTCCATGCTGCATTATAACTGTCACTGTAATCCTTCAGAGTATTTATTGGAATTGGCGTAGTTACTGCAACAAACTCTATATCATTTTCCTTGCAGAATGTAATCAGTTTCTTCAGATATTCCATGTTCTCTTCGTTTACCTTACCCTCTTCATAGAGCTTAGGTTCTGATTTCTTAAGCTTTGTCACATCCACCGGATATCTCTCAATAAATCCACTTTCATGATATTCCTGAGAATCACTCTTCAGATGAGATACGTCATAATCACCCGTTACTTTCTGAGCAAATGTATCTTTGACTTTCGGCAATTCATAGCTGAGAGAATATTCATACCATGGGAAAAGCACAGTACGGAAATTACATTTCGCAATAGAATTCCAGAAATATTCTACCTTTGCTTTTGAAAATGGAAACTCATGATAAAAAAGCAGGTAATTATTTCCTTCTTCCTTTTCAGATACAAAATATCCCGGGTCAACCTCATAGATAATTCTCTTCGGATTCTGTTTCTCTTTGATCAGTTTAGTCAGATAATACGCATCGATTCCATACTCGCCGCCGACGCAAAGATTATGTCCACTGCGTCCGGTAACTTCCTGCATCACCTCCGGATCAATATCCATCTTTCCATGGGAAGTTCCCACGATAATGTCATCAAACTGCTGTGTCACAACTGCATGCACATCATTTCTCATAAATGTACATGGATAAAGTGCCAGGTCAAGTGCTGCCAGAAGAGCCACACACACGACCAATACCAGGAACGTTTTTAAAACTTTCTTAAAATTGTGCATAAATAAATCCTCTCGCTACTGCTGTTGATCCAAAGAATCCGATGGATGCCAGCAGACAAAAATAAATTGCTACAGTAATTGGCAGACTCAGTCCTGCAAGTGATTCTCTTATCTTCATGCCACGTTCCTGAAGGACACTTACAATAAACAGAATGATGCAGCCTGCTGCCAGGATTGCCAGCGCATAAGGGGTAAAAGCAGTTCCTTCTTTACCGGCCGGGATCAGCAGTAACTGTGACGGTGCAAACTTTGTGACAGAAAGCTTCATCATATGAAAAGCCTGTCCTACTGTGTCCGCTCTGTCAAAAAACCAGCTGATATTTACAAGGATAAAAGTACGGATGATCATAAATACATGATACCAGTTCTCTTTTCCAGTGATGTTGAATTTCTTTTTCCAGTTTCTGTAATGCTCTGCCATAAGTCCGCTGAAAGCAATGATAATACCATTGTACATACCGTATACAATGTACTTCCAGGCAGCACCATGCCATACACCAACAACGAAGAATACGATCAGATTCGCCAGACAGATTGGTAATGTACGTCCGGTCTTTTTGCCAAATACCTTCTTGCCCCATTTGCCAAATTTTCCCATCCACTTGGATAATGTCACAGGATAGAACACATAATCCTTCATCCAGGTACCAAGAGTAATGTGCCAGCGGTGCCAGAAATCTGTAATGGAAATGGAGAAGAACGGACGCTTGAAGTTCTCATCCAGCTCAATTCCAAACATAGACGCAATACCAATTACCACATCCATACCACCGGAAAAATCTGCATATAGCTGAACTGTGTAAAATAATACGCCAAAGATTGCCAGTCCGCTGTACTGATCCGGATTGTCGAAAATCGCATCTACAAACACTGCTGCCCAGTCCGCCAGGATCATCTTCTTAAAAAATCCCCAGAGAATGCGCTCAAAGCCTCTGGTAATATTCTTACCTTCGAATTTATGAGGTTCATAAAGCTGATGTGCCAAACGACTGTATCTTCCGATTGGTCCCTGCAGAATCTGTGGAAAGAAAGAAACAAACAATGCATATTTTACAGGATTCCTCTCCGCATCACATCTCTTCCAGTACACATCCAGAAGATATCCGGAGGATTGGAAAGTGTAAAACGATATTCCCAATGGAAGCAGGATTTCCATTCCTCTTAAATTCATATGAAACAAAGCATTGAGGTTCTCAATCATAAAATTTGTATACTTTATCACTCCAAGCATACCAAAATTCAATATTAATCCAAGCACCAGAAAATTTCTTGCACTTTTGTGACTTCCACCTGCCTCTGCCTTTTCAACTGCAAGTGCAATCCCCCAGGTAACCAATGTGGAAAACAGGATAAAGCCCACGTAACGGACGCCACCTGCCAGATAATATATATAGCTGAAACATAACAAAACCAGCCACTGAAATTTGTGCGGCACAATATAATAAACAAGCACACTCACCGCCACAAACAGTAAAAACAAGTTTGAAACTAATGACATGATCTTTCTCCCTAAATATGTACAATTCTTCAGTTGTACTTATAATAAGGGCACTGCACTATGTTATTCCCTCAGATAATGCAGTGCCCTGTTTTATTATACTTTTTAATGCATTTTCCCTTTACAACTACTGAATCTGATTAATTTAATAACCCATCATCCAGACATCCGTCTCCACCGTCATCGGAACCACCATCATCAGAACCATCATAATCACCGGAATCATCATTACCATAATCATAATCATTACTGTAATCATAGTCATTACTATAATCATAGTCATTGTTGTAATCATAGTCATTGCTGTAATCACTACTGTTATCATAACTCTGAGTTGTTTCAGAAGCTGCCTGTGCAGCTGCCTCAGTTGGCTTCGGAGCTAATGCTTTCTCTGTTTCCAGAGTATTGTATTCTTTCTTCTGGCTGATACTGTCAAATACCAGATATGCTACTTCACCTTCCAACTTAAGTTCTGCTTCCTCTGTATCGCCAAATGGGAAAGTATGGATCTCAGCGGTTGTTCCATCCTCGAAAGTTAACTGAATGTTATATTTCGGGATTTCCTTCTCAGCATCATCCTTATCTTCGCCTTCTGCTTTTTCATCTGTTTTGGCATCTTCTGTTTTTGTTTCTTCAGTATCTGTGGTCTCTTTTGTATCATTTGAAGAATCCTTGTTTTCCTCATCTGCTTTATCTTTAGCACTCGGATCAAACCAGAGAACTCTTTCCTCATCTGCTTCGAACTTATCTTCTTCTTTCAGGAAATTATCCGGATATTCTTCGTCTTTTTCATTCTTAACAGTAACACCTGTGATAACTTTACCTGTAAGATTTTTCAGTTTTACAGAAAAAACACCCTCTGTGTCCTCTTCCGGTTTCTCACCAATTGTCTTTAAATCTTCTTTCTCTTCATCAGCTTTATCTGCATCTTCTGCTACATCTTTATCTTCAGATTCTGTGGAATCCTTATCCGCATCTTCTGAAGTCTCTGTTTTTGCTGTAGTATCTGCTGCCATCACTGCCTGGCTGAATACAAGGCTACTTCCAAGTGCTGCCATCATAAATGCTGTTACGATTTTTCTTTTCATTGCTTTAATCCTTTCTGTCATTCTTTATTGCTTTTATTTCCTCTGGATCTCTCTTTGCTTTTTTCTGTTTCATTCAGAATTCAAAGTTCATAGAGACAATCGAGATGATTTTTCAATTAAAATAACTCCAATTATCTGTGATCTGCTTCGACTATATCTAATTTACTCTCTTATGATTATTATCATATTTATAAGTATTCTTTGCACCATATCTGAATCCATATCCTGTATATTGTTTACCTTTTGATTTATAATCATGGTAGAAGTTTGGATCATATACATAAGGTATTGTTTTGCCATTAGATTTTTTATCAATTTCTACCCATCCATGAGGACCTTTTCCATTTTTGGTTAAAACATAGCCTTTAACATAATGAGCATCATATCCCGCAACCTTAGCCATCCAGTAGAAAGTAGCTGCCATTACATAGCAGTCTCCTGTTCCTGTCTTAAATCCATACAGACCGTATCCAGTTGGCGTTTTCTTTGAAATCTTTATATTTCCTGCATATCCTAAAGATGCAGACCAGTTAAATGCCTTTCTCAGATTTCCTTTACATTTTATAAGTCTGATTGCCGCCATAGTTTCTACTGCTGATAGCTTTGTTGCCTGTCCATTCTTTTTAATCTTATAATAAGTCTTTGCATTAACCTTATAATACGGTTTATTAATCACAAGTTTTCCGGTTTTATCAAAACAATAAGTGTATTTACCAATCTTCTTTACCTTATTTGTAATCTTCTCACCATTTACATAGTAATATTTAACTCCATCAACAGTTTCCCATCCTTCCTTCTTCTCCGGAAGTGGTGTCGGAGTTACATCTGGTGTCTCAACTGTACTATCAGTTGTTCCATCCACATAATTAACAATCGTTGACTGTTCTGCCATAGCCGGCATGGCAGGTGTAAATGCCATTACTGAGCTAAGTAATAATGCTGTGATTTTTTTCCTGTTCATAACTCTGTTCCTTTCTTTTTTGTTAACTTACTATCTGCAAATTGCTTCAGCTGCTTTATAATTTTTCACAGCCGAAGCAACCGATTAACCTGGATAATTATCGTCTTACCGTGATACTCGCAACAACTTCTGCGCTGCTTCCTTTTCCTGTAGGACGCACAACATTTAACTGTACATAATCGTATGTGTAGGTGACATCCTTGCCGTTTCCATCAAGCATACAGGTATTACCCTTACTTATCGTACATTTTTTATATTTTCCCAGAACCTTCTTAATCTTTGACGCATTGTTCTGTTTTGCCAGAGTAGATGTTGCCGCATATTTTCTATATAAAGACGTCTTCTTTTTATCTACAGCTCCTGTTTTTGGATTAAAGTAATACAGCTTCGGAATCTCATACATGCTGACACTTCCTACACGTATTCCCTTTACTGTGTGACCACTTACATCAAACCCATAGTACTTACCATTAATCTTCTTCATCAGAATACCATACTTACCAACCATATCCTGATCCGCCTGATAAGCAGCTCCGTTTTTTCCGAAATAATAACGGAAACCCTTTGCTGTTACTCCCCACTGCTGAGTAACCTTCTGGTTATTCTCATCATATCCATATCTCTTTCCTGTCTTTTTGTCCAGTTTTACCTTAACAGTCTGCGGTCCTGCTGCCTGTACTGTCACTGTTTCTGCTACAACAGCCAACGGTGTCAGCATAAGAAGCATACAAAGCACAACTGCAAGGAATCTCTTTGTTTTCTTCATTCTCCATACTCCTTTTCTTAAAATTATGTTCTATTGTATATGCCGGACGTGTAGCTGCGCCAAACAACGTTCCGTACATATTATCATAATAGAGCCCGTTAATCATAACAAAGCTGTGTCCATCCGGAATTGTAATAACATAGGGTTCATATCCCAGTTCCTTTGCGATTGCAGCCACACTGCTGGCAATTCCATAACAGTTTCCTGTCAGACCGTTCTGGAACATCTGAAGGGAATATTTATAAACCCAGTCTTTTGTTTTAAACTCTTTAGGTGTAGGATCCATGTAGCCTACAAAGTTTGTATAGGCCATAATATAATAGAAGCAGGAACGGAATTTTTCATAATTACTTGCATTGGCATTACTGTGGCACGCAATGAAATTTCTCGCTGCAAGCTTGCATCTCGCCTGTGTCAGATTTGAAGCATATCCGTTCTTATTAAATTTAATTCCACCTACTGTCTCATTTGTTGCGCATTTACCGTTCTTATATACATAGTACATTTTTCCATTTAGTTCATTCCATCCGGCAACAGCTCTTCCTTTTGCATCAACGAATATTTGACGCCATTAACCTTTACAACTGCCTTCTTCCCCGGGGCCACTCTCCGGGCATATTTATCAAACACATAGTAAACACCTTTTACTTTATAATATCCATCATGAGCAGCAACTCCATTGGATTTAAACCAGTAATATTTACCATTAATCTTTTTCCATTTATTTCTAACTGGTTTATTATTTACGTAATAGCGATATACTTTCCCTTCCTTCAACAGTCCATTTTTAGGCACTGGTGTTGGTTTCGGTGTTGATGTCGGTAATGGCAGTTCCGGTGAAGGTGTTATTGTAACTGTCGGCTCACTTCCACCCTCCTGTGACAGGTCAGCCGCATAAGCACTTCCTGCTCCAGATGTAAGTGCTGCCGTCAGCATCATCGCTGTGAGTGTAACCTTCAGTGCTGTAAATCTTTTCCTCTTCATTTTCTATTCCTCCTGAGAAATTTTGCTCGAAGTTTCCTCCCTTCCTTTTGAAATATACTCTTCAGAGTACATTTGAATTTTATATTACAATTATAGTATATTGAAGAGTTCATTTCAATTAATACGACGACTTTTTATACAAAAACTTCCAGTTTTTTATAATCAACCTTTCA
>OODE01002405.1_pt1 | contig 9895 bp, 8 predicted proteins | sample 1671771 | NCBI WGS metagenome assembly OODE01 (sample SAMN06348191, study PRJEB24527) | human gut metagenome | biome: human gut; feature: ankylosing spondylitis patient; material: feces | host: Homo sapiens | place: China | collected 2015-10 | reverse complement strand
GCCTCATAGCCCTGCATTCTCTTGTAACGGATCAGGATATCCTGCATGGTGTTATCCAGCGCATGTCCCATATGAAGCTGTCCGGTAATGTTTGGCGGCGGCATCACAATCGTGAACGGCTTCTTACCGTTTCTGCGTCCGCGCTCTGCATCGGCGTGGAAATATTTGCTGTCCAGCCATTTCTGATACAGGCGATCTTCAATATCTGCCGGATTATATGTTTTTTCCAGTTCTTTCATTGATCGATTCTCCTTTTGTGTTTTAACTCATCAAATGCTGTTTATCCTCGCATTCTATCATGAACCGCATCTTGTTTACCTTCATTTTGTGTAATTTCCGATGCAGTTTCTTACATCTGTTTCCGGACAATCTTGTACTCATCATCCGTCTGGTAGTACGGGCAGACAAAACGCTGGTTGTTTAAAAGTGCCGCCATCTCGTCCTCATCCAGATCTGCCTCGCACAGATAATACCCATAATCATCGTCATAGACATAATTACCGCACGTATCACAGCTTGTCAGCGGACCCTGTTTTTTCATCTGTTTTGTCCTTTCCGGAGCGCGTTTCCTATGAAAAAGAATGTGCCTTGGCACATTCTCGCGCCGAGCGCGGTCGCTTGCGACATGTTTCTGCTTCGCGCGAGTGCGCATCCTCGCGGAGCGTTTTTTGTTTCATAGGACGTAATTTCCTATGAAATGAAAAAGCCCCTTGCAGACATATCATCTGCAAAGGGCGTCATATACGCGGTACCACCTTAATTCAATCAGGATTTCCATCTGTCGGTGTTTTCTTTGCACACATTCAGATTTTATCCCAATCCTCTTGATTCTATAACGGGAACTCCCGGGATCTCTTATCCACCACTCTCTTTCACACCATTCCTAAGTCATAGCAGAACGCAGTTTTTCAGAAATCCGGCTCCGAAGCTACCTTCCACATCCGTTTCCCGGAACCGTCTCTCAACCTGCGCGGTTCTCTCTGTCAGGGCTTCTATGTGTACTCCTCTTCTTCACTGCCTTTCATTTTTCAGTTCCTTGTTATCATAGAGGTTTTTTAGGAAAATGTCAAGGTTTTCGGCACAGGTTGGTAAATGATATATGCCCGTTACTGGGCACGTATGCGTGAACAGTAACATATGCCCTGGCTTCTCCCACTTTAAAGACGCCCCGCTGTAACAGCCGCACAGCCCCTACTTCGGCAGCGTATCCTTATACTGTGGATACGTCCCATCTGTCACCAGCTTTGCGTATGCATCATATGCCTCCTGCAGATTCTTATACTTTTTATCCTCCGAAAGACATTCCCTATACTGTTGTGGAGTTAGATGATCGGCGATTGCTACATAATTACCAGCTGTATTCTTTCGAATAGCGGTAGTTGTTTCTGAAATATAAAACCTTCCATCTGCTGTACTGATAATAACCGGTATCTTCTTTCCTGCACCAACCGAATCTGAGGATATATCTACAGATGTCCAAAATAAATATCGCTTCGACTTATCCTTTGCATCTCCCAGATAGGCCCAGGTTCCCTTTTTTAACAGGCTGTCCTCCTCAATCTTCGCCTGTATCTTGGGAAGCATATTGGATTTTGTACAGTTGGAATCAATTTCAAAATTGTTGTTATCACCCAGCATTTCCAATATGCCGCTGTCATTCAAGGGCGCATGTACATCGCAATTGATATTAAACGCGTATTTCTGTTCCGAACCGCCTGTACCATTTCCGCTTTTCCAGTTAAAAAGCACTCCCGAATCAGGCCGATAGGAAACTTCGCACTCCCCACCCGGAACCGGATAACCAATCCAGTTGGCCGTATCACCCTGATCATTATAATGCATCACTCCACCTATCGTCACCGGGTCATGCGACTGCCATTTTTCTTTTTTCTGCTTCAGCTTTACAACCTTCACTTCATTCTCTGTATCCTCAATCATGACCGCTGCCATAACCTCTGCATATGCAGAACGGACATTGGCAAGATCCGTGGCCTCCCGGCTGGTCTCCAGCTGCCTGGTAAAAATAGGAATAGAAATTGCAGCTAAAATGGAAACTATCGCAACGACTACCAAAAGCTCCGCCAGCGTAAAGCCCTTTTTCCTGTTCTGTATATGAATTTCCATTCTTATCACCCGCCTGTCACCTTTATCTTTTTCTTATTCTATCACATGATTTAAAAAAATTCACGCAAAACATTTTTCATCTGACGCACATTCCCATAAATTGAAAGAAGAGACCTCCGCCTGCGGTTTTCACCGCAAAGCATCCGCCTCTTCCCAATTTCGTTGCTGTAATCAGGTCCCTGCCGTCAATTAAAACAGCGGAACAACCGCTCCATCGTACTTCGTCTCGATAAATTCTTTGATATCATCGCTTGTCAGGACTTCCATCAGAGCTTTTGTCTTGTCGCTCTCCTCGTCACCTTCACGGACTGCTACGACATTTCCGTATGTCTGGGCTGCCAGAGAATCAGAAGCCTCTACTGCCAGAGCATCGGTTACCTTTAAACCAGCCTCGATTGCGTAGTTGCCGTTGATAACTGCAATATCAGCATCCTGTAAGGAACGCGGAAGCTGTGCTGCCTCAAGCTCTACGATATCCAGGTTCTTCGGGTTCTCTGTAATATCATTGATAGTTGCGGTCAGACCTGCATCCTCTTTCAGTGTCAGAAGACCCTGATCCTGAAGAAGCAGAAGTGCTCTTGCCTCGTTGGTTACATCGTTTGGCACCAGAACCTCTGCGCCGTCAGCCAGCTCATCTAAAGAATCGCTCTTGCCTGCGTAGATGCCGAATGGCTCATAATGGATTGCACCTGCACTTACCAGGTGAGTGCCATTCTCCTCATTGAAGGTATCCAGATATGGTTTGTGCTGGAAGTAGTTTGCATCCAGATCGCCGGACTCCAGTGCGTTGTTCGGCTGTACATAATCAGTATACTCTACGATCTTCAGATCGTAGCCCTTGTCTGCCAGAAGGTCTCTTGCAGCTTCCAGGATCTCAGCATGCGGTGCCGGGCTTGCGCCTACTACCAGCTTCTCCAGATCGCCGTCTGCCTCTTTAGCCTCTGCGGTAGTCTCCTCTGCTGCCTCTGCAGCGGTCTCAGCAGTTGTCTCATTCGAGCTGGAAGAGCAGCCTGCTAAGGATGCAGCTGCCAGCAGTGCCAGGAATGTGGTTCCTAAGAATGATTTTTTCATAGTGATTTCCTCCTCTTTGTGTGTTTAAACAGTTCCTTTAAATTTATATTTCAGAAATGTCCTGCATCTGCCACAGACGATAGGCTGCATTTCATTTCTGTAAATATCTTATTAACGGATTCTCTTATCACTTCTTCTCGAACTCCGCGTAAAGATCTCCTGAATCAGCTGTGCGATAATAACCAGAATCACAACGGTAACCAGCATCATATCTGCCTGATAACGGTGGTATCCATATCGGATCGCCACATCGCCCAGACCACCGGCACCGACGCAGCCTGCCATCGCGGAATATCCGAGGATCGTCGTGATTGAAATCGCCGCGCCAACTAACAGGGACGGCTTGGACTCCGGAAGCAGCACCTTGAAAATAATCTGCCAGGTCGAAGCGCCCATTGATTTTGCTGCTTCTATCACGCCTGCATCAATTTCCTTTAACGATGCCTCTACCATACGGCTGATATACGGGAACGCCGCGATTACCAGCGGTACAACTGCCGCATTTGCTCCGATCGTCTTTCCCACGATCGCGCGGGTCAGCGGCATTACCATCGCTAACAGGATGATAAACGGCACCGAACGGAGCAGGTTGACAATCACACCCGCCACTTTGTTAAACAGCGGCACAGGACGGATGCCGTCTTTATCGGTTACAACCAGCGCCACGCCGAGCGGGATGCCGATCAAATAAGAAATCAGGGAAGAAAGACCCACCATATATAAGGTTCTCCAGGTCTCTTTTACCAGCATACTGACTGTCTTCGCATCAAATACCATCTTAGCGCACCTCCTCATAGGTCACACCGACCGTTTTTAAATAATTGCAGATACGCCCTGCATCCACCTCGTCCTCCGGGAGCTGCAGAAGCATCTGTCCCATCGCCTTGCCCCCAATATCGTGGGTATCCGCGAGAAGGATATTGACCGGAACCTTGCAGGCTAATACCATATTAGAAATAATTGGCTCCGAAGATTCCTGTCCATTGAAAATAACGCGGATCTGGCGCGCTCTGGCAAAGCTTGTCTTCTGCCCTGCCGTCTCTCCTAGAATCAGCTGCCGCCCAATCTCCGACTTCGGACCGGAGAAAATCTCTGATACCTTGCCAGACTCTGCAATGTGGCTGTGGTCGATGATCGCCACACGGTCGCAGATAGACTCAATCACCGCCATCTCATGGGTAATCACGATCACAGTAATGCCGAGTTCGCGATTAATCTTCTTGAGAAGCTCCAAAATCGATTTTGTCGTATTCGGGTCGAGCGCACTCGTCGCCTCATCGCAAAGCAGCACCTTCGGGTTCGTGGACATCGCACGTGCAATCGCCACACGCTGCTTCTGTCCGCCGGAGAGCTGTGCCGGATATGCCTTCATCCGTTCTTCCAGACCGACTAATTTTAAAAGCTCAGCCGCCCGTTTCTTCGCCTCTGCTTTCGGGACACCGGCAATCTCCATCGGAAAGCACACATTCTGGAGTACATTTCTCTGTGCCAGAAGATTAAACTGCTGGAAAATCATTCCCATCGACTGTCTGGCTTTCCGAATCTCCGCCTCCTTCATCATCGACAGGTTCTGTCCCTCAAAAATAACCCGTCCCGCCGTCGGTGTCTCCAGATAATTGATACACCGGACCAGCGTACTCTTTCCTGCACCTGACAGACCGATAATTCCAAAAATCTCACCTTGCAGGATTTCCAGGTTAATATCATCTAACGCGGTCACCGTTCCGTTCGTTGTCTGGAATTGCTTTCCCAGTCCTTCCAGGCAGATGATCGCTTTCTTTCTCTGCTCCATTGTCTTTTCCCCTCTCTTTTTTCGAATATACAGCATTGATATCCTGTCGCATAAAAGATGCCACTACTGTTTTTCTGTCACAGGAAGCAGTTAGTGCCTTTTTGTGTCATAAGGAATTCCAAGGAATTTCCTATGACACAAAAAAGCCGCGAATCCAGTACGGATCGCGGCTTCCTATGCTATACTTACAGGTCTATCCGACCAGCCCGTTCCGTCTTTCATGCACACAAATATGACAGCACATCATACACATGCCGTTCATCATCATATTCATCTGCATGGCTTTACTCTGACGCATCGGATCTGTCCCCTTTCAGCTTATATTCCCTTATTCCTGATAGGAATTATTTGTTTATGAAGATACACCCATTTTCCGGGTTTGTCAAGTGTTTCCTGAATTTTTAAGAGCTATTTTTTAGAGCTATTTCACTCCTGCTCCGGTTTTTGCACAGCTTCTCTTCTTTTTGATGTCTGGAGTTCCCGTGCTTCTGCACGGCTGCGGCGCAAATTTTCTCCTGGCATCTCCTGTTTCCGGCTGCGCCCTTTCTCACGCTCGCGGATGCGATCCGGCGTGCGGCTCTCAATGATATAGCGCGGGCGGTGCTTCGACTCCAGATAAATCTTTCCGACATACTCTCCGACGATTCCGACCGAGAGAAGAAGCAGTCCGCCGATAAACCAGAGCGACACCATCATGCTCGCCCAGCCGGTGATCGTATTGCCCCGGAAGAAATCAACCACCGCCCAGATAAGGAATCCAATACTGACAAAAAATGCCGCAATTCCCATGAACGTAATCATCCGGATCGGCTTTGTACTCAGCGAAGTGATGCCCTCGATGGCAAAAGCCAGCATCTTTTTCAGCGGATATTTGCTCTCCCCTGCTGCCCGCTCTTTACGGTCATAATATACCACATCGGACGGATAACCGATCATCGGGACAATCCCGCGCAGAAACAGATTGACCTCCGAAAATTCCGCCAGTCCTTCCAGCGCCCTCCGGCTCATCAGTCGGTAATCCGCATGATTATACACGGTGTTCGCTCCCAACGCATTCATAATCTTATAAAATCCCAGTGCGGTTGTACGCTTAAAAAATGTATCCGTCGTCCTGTGGCGACGCACACCGTACACGATGTCACAGCCAGCCATATACCGCTCGATCATCGCGTCGCATGCGTCCACATCATCCTGCAGATCGGCATCCATCGAGATCGCCGCGTCACACCGCCGTCTCGCCGCCTCAAAAAGCCCGGCTAAAAGCGCGTTCTGATGACCGCGGTTGCGGCTCAGCTTCACACCTGCAAACCGCTCGTCCTTCTCATGGAGTTCCTCGATCAGCTTCCATGTTCTATCCTTCGAACCGTCGTCTACCATCAGCACCCGGCTTCCCGGATGAATCCGGCGGCTGCGGGTTAAATCATCTAATTTTTTACCTAAAAATTCTGCCGTCAATGGCAGAACTTCCTCTTCGTTGTAACAAGGCACCACGATATAGATAACCGGTGCATTTCTCATACTGTCATCTCCTGCCCGGGTCACTGTCCCTTCTATGCAGACAAGTCCCCTCGTATTTTCAAAAGCAGGTTTCCAGATACAGGTATCTTGCCAGAATCCCCCTGCAGCTGAAATCTGCTTTTTCCATATTGTTTTATTATATAGGAACCACATTAAAAAGAAAAGTAAATTTTTGACACATCCACCCGATTCCGGTATAATAGAATTGATATTTTTATCACTTTACCATTACTCGCCACCTAAAGAGGTGGGCGTCTTCTCGACTGAGAAAAAAATCAAAAAAAGCCATCTATCAGGAGGTATTCATATGTCAAAAAGCGAAAAAGCAAAGGTATATTTTACAGATTTCCACACCATTGCATTTGGCGACGGTCTCCCTACCAAATTAAAAAAACTGATCCGTAAAGCCGGGATCGGTTCCATCGATATGGACGGTAAATTTGTCGCTATCAAGATGCACTTTGGTGAACTTGGAAATATCAGTTATCTGCGTCCGAATTATGCCAAAGCCGTTGTTGATGTCATCAAAGAGCTGGGCGGCAAACCATTTTTAACAGACTGCAATACGATGTATCCAGGCAGCCGCAAGAATGCGCTCGAGCACCTGGAATGCGCCTGGGAAAACGGATTTACCCCGTTGACTGTTGGATGTCCAATCATCATCGGTGATGGATTAAAAGGCACCGATGACATCGCTGTTCCGGTGGCCGGAGGCGAATACATCAAAGAAGCTAAGATCGGCCGCGCCGTCATGGACGCCGATGTCTTTATCAGCCTGACCCATTTCAAGGGACATGAGATGACCGGCTTCGGCGGTACGATCAAAAATATCGGCATGGGCTGCGGTTCTCGCGCCGGTAAGACCGATCAGCACAGCAGTGGAAAACCACACGTCAAGGAAAAGCTCTGCCGGGGCTGCCGCCGCTGTCAGAAGGAATGTGCCAACGGCGGTCTCGTTTTCGATGAAGCCTCCAGAAAAATGCACGTGGATTCTGAGCACTGCGTCGGCTGCGGACGGTGTCTCGGCGCCTGCAATTTTGACGCAATCGAATTTGACAACAACGCAGCCAACGAGCTGTTAAACTGCCGTATGGCGGAATACACAAAAGCCGTTGTGGATGGACGTCCAAACTTCCATATTTCCCTGGTCGTTGACGTCTCCCCGAACTGCGACTGCCACGGTGAAAATGACGTACCGATCCTTCCAAATCTTGGTATGTTTGCTTCTTTCGATCCGCTGGCACTCGATCAGGCCTGTGTGGACGCCTGTCTGGCCGCTGCTCCGATGCCGGGCAGCCAGCTTGCAAAACATCTTGCCGATCCGGATTTCCACGATCACCATGACCATTTCACAAATTCCACACCAGAATCTGAGTGGAAAAGCTGCCTGGCACACGCGGAGAAGATCGGTCTGGGAAGCCGGGAGTATGAATTGATCACACTATAATAACATCACCCCCATCTGCCAGCTATGCCGCCGGTCTTTTTGCGACCGCAGAGCTGTGAAAAACGGAGCCGCCCCGGTCTTTTCTGCCGGTCGGCTCCGTTTTATGCTCTTCTTTATTTCTGAATCCAGACACCATTCGCATCGACTCTATATCCGTCCGGTGTCGTTCCATTGACAAACAATGCTCCGTCAGCACTCACATAATACCAGTATCCATTCGTCTGAATCCAGCGGCTCTTCGCCATAGCCCCGCTTTCGGTATAATAATGCCAGGAGCCGTTTACCATCTGCCAGTCACGCGCCATCCACGCATCTGCATGGAAATAGTATGTCTCTCCCTTGATCAGTAGACTCTCATTTGCCGCGTAGGTTCCGTTTGCTTTCAGGTATTTCCATTCATTTCCAAACTGCTGCCACGCACCGTCGCCCTGAGCAGCTGTATTGCCAGCTCCAGAGCTACCCGGTCCGCCCTGACTGCCGGAAGACGAGGTATTTGTGCTGGTCGTATTGCCGGACGGCTTGCTGGAATTTGACGTACCGTTGTTCGCCGCATCCGATACCGAGGTGTTCGTGCCAGCCGGTGTGCCGGATGCGCTTCCCGCCACTGCAAAACCATAGTCCAGCAGCTTCTTCGTATCGTCATAATGGGTCTGCGAACTCTTTAAAATAACTGCAATCAGGCGCACGCCATTTCGCTCTGCACACGTTACCAGCGTGTTGCCTGCCAGGGAGGTATAACCGGTCTTTCCGCCTATGATTCCCTCATAGTACTGGGAATTTGCCGGATTGAGCATCTTATGTCCAATCGTAAGCGTCCGCACCGTCGGCACGCTGGCAGTCGCCGGGAAATCGTAATGCAGGGTCGATGCAACCTGACGCACCGTCGCATTATTGAATGCAGCATTTGCAATCAGCGCCATATCATGTGCGGTTGTAAAATGGTTCGCATTGTTCAGACCATTCGGATTTGCAAAATGCGTATGCGTGCATCCTAAGGACGCTGCTTTCTCATTCATCTTATCCGCAAACGCGCTGACACTGCCGGACACATGCTCCGCCAGTCCGTTTGCCACCTCATTTGCCGATTTTAAAAGCAGACCATAGAGACAGTCCTTAACCGTAAAGGTATCACCCGCCTTGACCTGCAGCGTCACCGCGCCCGATTCCAGATTCGAAACTGCCGTCTGGGAAAAGGTTACCGTATCACTCAGATTACAGTTTTCCGCTACCAGAAGCGCCGTCATCAGCTTCGTGATGCTGGCTGGATAATACTGCGTATCCGCATTCTTGGAAAACAGGAACTGGTTGTGCGTCGCATCATAGAGCACTGCGCCCTGCGCTGCCACCGTCGGCTGAGCTGCATTCTGTGAAGTAACCGTTGCTCCCGAAGGAACTGCGCCGGAGACCGTGCCTCCTGCCGCCTGTCCCGGACCGGTCGCCCCGTCTGTCGCAGCAAATGCAGTCCATGACACAGACATCATAAGTGCCATTCCCAGGCAGAGGGAACGCACGGATTTTTTCCATTTATTCATCGTATATTGTCCTTCCTGTATGTATTTTCGCTTTTCTCCTACCCGCCAGCTCCCGCAAACGTAAAGTTACGTTCACTCATTGCGCGGACTTTAACGGATTTTGCCAGTGCTGCGCAGGTACAAATCATGCCAATCTGTCTTACATTTTACTTCATTTTAAGCGACAATACAAGTTGAAAGGAAAATTTGAAATTATTACAGATACTTCTTCCGCAGATCTGCCCCACTCTCTGCCGACAGATACGCCGGTGCCACATCAAAGACGGTCTTGCAGCCCTTCTGGCCTTCCTGGTTCATCTTGTATGCCGCGCGTGCGTATGCCACGATGATGGAGGAAGTAAATTCCGGGTTGGAATCCAGCTTTAAGCTGTACTCGATGATATGGTGGTTCTCTTTGTTCCAGCCGGTCTT
>OODE01002395.1_pt1 | contig 9928 bp, 7 predicted proteins | sample 1671771 | NCBI WGS metagenome assembly OODE01 (sample SAMN06348191, study PRJEB24527) | human gut metagenome | biome: human gut; feature: ankylosing spondylitis patient; material: feces | host: Homo sapiens | place: China | collected 2015-10 | reverse complement strand
CTGTATAGAAAACTTGGAAGAACAGCAAGTCAGAGAAAAGCATTACTGAGAAATCAGGTAACAATGCTTCTTCAGCACGGAAAAATCAGAACAACAGAAGCTAAAGCTAAAGAAATCCGTAAGATCGCAGAAGGTCTTATCGCTTCAGCTGTAAAAGAAAAAGATAACTTCGAAGAAGTTACAATCAAAGCTAAAGTTGCTAAGAAAGATGCAGAAGGCAAGAGAGTTAAAGAAGTAGTAGATGGTAAGAAAGTTACTGTATACGAAGAAGTTGAAAAGACAATCAAAAAAGACAACCCGTCAAGACTTCATGCAAGACGTCAGATGCTGAAAGTACTTTACTCTGTAACAGAAGTTCCGACTGCTGCAGCTGGAAAGAAGAAAAATACAAAAGAAGTTGATCTGGTAGACAAACTGTTTACAGAGATCGCTCCGAAGTATGCAGACCGCAACGGCGGATACACAAGAATCATCAAAATTGGACAGCGTAAAGGTGACGCTGCAATGGAAGTTATTCTTGAGCTTGTATAATCAAATGAGATCGAAAGCCACAGGCATTTATGCCTGTGGCTTTTTGTATATATAGTGAGCCGGTCTGTTCGATTTCTGCCTTTCTTTCTGATAAAAGTCAGTGTATAATAGAAAACATCTGAAAAGAATGTCCTTTAGCAGACGTGAAGGAGGAACGACATGGGACGTGTAGGACGATTTATTTTAAAAGTTGCGGCAGTATTAATATTGATTGTATCGGCGGGTACATTTGCACTTTCTTTATTTACAGGAGAGACAAGAAATGGGGATAATCTGCAAAGCGAGTTCGATTATCTGATCACAGTGGGAATTTCACAGAGTGGAGAAGAAAGCTCATGGAAGGATGCAAATACAGCGTCTTTTATGGATACATTTGTTAAATCAAACGGCTATGAAGCGGTGTATGCAGATGCAGGTAGCGATCAGGAAAAACAGATTGAAGATGTGGAAGGATTTATAAAACAGGGCGTGGACTACATCATTCTGAATCCGGTTTCGGAAATTGGCTGGGATGATGTGCTGGAAGATGCAAAAAAGGCACATATTCCTGTAATCCTTGTGAATAACGGTGTTGATACGGATGACAGCAGTCTGTATTCGTGTATGCTTGGAAGTGATTACGGAAAACAGATGAAAAAGGCAGGAAAATGGCTGGATGAATATCTGAAAGAAGAGGATGAGAAAAAGGCAGAGAAAGAAAAGGCGGCTTCTGAGGCACCGACTCAGGAAGAATCGGAACAGACGGACAGTGAAGATACGGAAGTAAATACAGGCAGTTCAAAAGCGACAGATAGCAGTGCATCCATTTTTGATAAAATTATGAAAAGCAGTTCAACGGCGAAGGATGAGACGGATTCTACAGAGGAGGAGCAGACAGAAGAAGACATTACCATCAAGATCGCTGCGATTCAGGAATCCATCGGCTCGGAAGAGCAGCTAACGAGAGCGCAGGGATATCAGACTATGTTGGAGAAGTATTCGGACTGGGAGATGGTGGCACAGCAGACCGGTGACAATTCCAGAGAAGAGGCACAGAAAGTCATGAAACTGTTTCTTGAGCAGGAACCGGATTTACGGGTAGTGTTTGCAGAGAGTGACGAGATGGCACTGGGAGTCATCGATGCGATCGGGGAAGCCGGAAAGACCTGTGGAGAGGATGGAGATATTATTGTGATTTCATTTGGTGGAAGCAAAGCGGGGATCGAAGCTGTAAAAGAAGGTAAATTGAATGTAACCTTTGAATGCAGTCCCGACCAGGGACCGAAAGCGGCAGAACTGATCCAGAGACTGGAATCGGATATTTCCATTGATAAGAAACAATACGTGGAAGAAACATATTTTGATGGAACTATGGATTTGGATGAAATTATAGAAAACAGAACATATTAAAGGCAGGAAGAAGAATGATAAAAGTATTTTTGGTTGAAGATGAAATTATTATCAGAAATGGGATCAAGAACAGTATTAATTGGGAAATGCATGGATATGACTTTGTCGGAGAGGCAAGTGATGGAGAACTTGCGTTACCGATGATTCTTGAAAAGAAACCAGACATCCTGATCACGGATATTAAGATGCCTTTTATGGATGGACTGGAACTCAGTGAGCAGGTTAAAAAAGTACTTCCGGCTATGAAAATCATGATTCTGAGTGGATATAATGAGTTTGATTATGCAAAGATGGCGTTTAGATCGGTGTAACCGATTACCTTCTGAAGCCAATTTCTTCAGAAAAATTGTTGGATGCAGTTAACAAAGTAGCAGAAGAAATCCGGAAAGAGCAAAGCGAAAAAGAGCAGATGAATCAATATGCCCGTGAAATGCAGGAAAACAAAGAAAGTGAAAAGTTTCAGTTTTTCAATCAGGTGTTTGCAGGAAGTATGCCATTTGGAGAATGTCTGGAGCAGGGAAAGCAACTGGGAATTGAAATCAGTGCAGAGGGATATTGTGTGATCCTCTTTAAGATCATTATGATCGATCATCCGATGGATTATAACGAGGATATTGTAAGTGCAACTGAAGATATAGAAAATCTGAGTGAGCAGACAGAAAAGCTCCTGTGGTTCCGGAGAGGTGTAGAAGGATGGGGATTTATTGCACAGGGAGCTGTTGGTGAAGAACTGACTGCGAGAGCTCAGACATTTAGGGAAGATCTGGAAAAAGTTCTGGAAAAATATAAAAATCTGGAATATTTTGGAGGAATTGGAAGTCAGGTGGGGAGGTTCAGTGAGATTAAAAGATCCTACAATGATGCAAACAGAGCCTTTGCAGAGCGTTTTTCAAGAAGTTTGAGACAGTTTGTGAGTTATTCAGAGGTTCATCAAATGGGGGTTCAGAATGACGTTGAGATGCACAGACTCGGAACCATGGCGGAGAACCGGAAAATGCTGGAGCGTTTCCTGAAGACAGGAACGGAAAATGAAGTAAAAAGCTTTATGGATGCATATTTTGATGCAATTGGTGAGCAGAACCTGCAGTCGATGATGTTGAGACAGTATATTGTAATGGATACTTTTATCAGCGTCCAAAGTCTGGGAGACAGTCTGAACATTGAAAAAGAAGATATTGAAAGAGAGCTTGGCGATGTGCAGGAGGTATCGCAGTATGTGCAGGAACTGGAGGCAACGAGGAAGTACCTGGAAAATATAGTCAGACGAATGATCCGGTTAAGAGAGCAGGCATCGGGCAGACGCTATTCAGAAATTATTGAAAAAGCGAGAGATTATATCGGACAAAATTATATGTCAGAGAATATTTCACTGAACCTGGTGGCTTCGAGCGTCAACATCAGTCCGAGCTATTTCAGCTCTTTGTTTAGTCAGGAGGTTGGCTCAACCTTTGTAGAATATCTGACGGGTGTTCGTATGGAAAAAGCAAAAGAGCTTCTGATGTGTTCGGATAAGAGGACATCGGACATCGGATATGAGGTGGGATACAAAGATTCCCATTATTTCAGCTATATATTCAAAAAGACACAGGGATGTTCGCCGAAGGAATTCCGTTCAAGAGGAAGGGGATAAAATATGAAGGTGAAATATAAGAACTGGTCGATCAATAAGAAACTGCTTTCCATTTCGCTGTCAGCATTTCTGCCAATGGTAATTCTGGCCGCCTATTTGATCGTGTCTTTAAATAATGCGGCATCAGCTTATTCTGAGATTACAAAAAGTATTGCCTATGCCAACCGTTATGTGAAAGACTTTAAAAGTCGGCTGGACTATAGTGTGTATCTTGCTGTGGTAAGTAATAAGCAGCTTAAGGAGGTCGGAGATGGAGTTACAACGGTAAATGGAGTAGTGACGGTGAATCCATACGACTATATTACGGAGATGGAAGAGGCGTGTGATAAGATGACGCAAAATGCGACGGTTCCGCTCACCCAGTCACAGGCGGGACGTATTAAAAATTCACTGTCTTCACTCCGTTTTTGTGTACAGGATCTGGATAAACAGATTAAAGAACGGACTTCTTATGATGAGAGAATGGAATATTTTAACAGTAATGTCAAAGATCTGACGACACTGGTACAGACCGGAATCCAGGACTATGTCTATCTGGAAACTTCCAATTTTGTGACTGTACAGACGGAACTGAACCGAAATAACCGTAATTCGACCATTTTGGCGGTCGGAGTAGCCATTGTTGCGATGAGTATTTCCCTGCTGCTCAGTGGACGAGCAGCACGAAGTGTGACAAGACCGATCCGCGATCTGTGTGATCTGACAGAGAAGGTTGCCGGTGGTGATTTCTCTGTAAAAACACAGGTCGAAGCAGGGGACGAGATTGCGGTGCTCACGCGGAGCTTTAACGATATGACAGAGGAAATCGGGATTCTGGTAGATGATATCCGGAAAAAACAGGAAAATCTCAGAATTATTGAGAACCGACTTCTGCAGGAACAGATCAATCCACATTTCCTTTACAATACTCTTGATGCCATTGTCTGGCTTGCTGAGGAAAATAAAAGTGCAGAGGTTGTGAAAATGGTAACCTCGCTCTCTGATTTTTTCCGCACAACCTTAAGCAAAGGACATGATTATATTACAGTGAAAGAAGAGCGGACGCATATTGAGAGCTATCTGGAGATCCAGCAGTTCCGCTATCAGGATATTCTGGACTATGAGATCCAGATGGATGAGGAGATCTACGGTTACATTATACCGAAGCTTACACTGCAGCCTCTTGTCGAAAATGCGCTTTATCATGGAATTAAGAATAAGCGGGGGAAAGGTAAAATCCTGATTACCGGTAAAAAGCAGGGAGATAAAATCATTTTCCAGGTCATTGACAATGGAAAAGGTATGACAGAGGAAGAACTGAACAGTCTCCGGAAAAAGATGGCAGGGACGGATACAGGAGATGAAGCGAAGGGCTTTGGTGTATCGAATGTGAACCAGAGAATCAAGTATTATTACGGGGAAGAATACGGAGTGTTCTTTGAAAGCAAGGAAAATGAAGGCACAAATGCGACGATCATCATAGCAGCTAAAAATATTCAACTTCCATCATAAAAAAACTAACTTTTTCACGGAAAAGCAGAAAATATTCTACCAAAAGAGGAAGATTTTCCGTATTAAAAGTATGAAAATTTTATTATTATAAGTACATCAAGAGGTTAAGAAAACCCAATGAAGGAGGAACATGTAAAATGAAAAAAAGAAAAGTGTTAGCAGTATTGTTATGTGCAGCGATGACAGCAGCTTTAGCAGTTGGATGCGGTGGAAGCAAAGGATCTGACAGCAGCGACAAGAGCAGTGATTCATCAAGCTCATCCGATGATGTGATCACAGTAGGCTTCTCACAGGTAGGTGCAGAATCTGACTGGCGTACAGCAAACTCTCAGTCAATGAAAGACACATTCAGCAAAGAAAACGGATATGACCTGATCTTTGATGATGCTCAGCAGAAACAGGAAAACCAGATCACAGCAATCCGTAACTTCATCCAGCAGGATGTTGACTACATCGTACTTGCACCTGTAACAGAGACAGGATGGGACACAGTTTTGAAAGAAGCAAAAGATGCTGATATCCCGGTAATCATCGTTGACCGTATGATCGATGTATCTGATGATAGCCTTTACACAGCCTGGGTAGGATCTAACTTCAAGATGGAAGGCCAGAAAGCTTGCGAATGGCTGAACGCTTATGCAGAAGCTAAGGGAATGAAAGAAGTTAACATCGCTCACATTCAGGGAACAATCGGAGCTTCAGCTCAGATCGGACGTACAGAAGGTCTTGAAGAAGCTGCTAAAGAATATGGATGGAACATCGTAGCACAGCAGACAGGTGAATTCACACAGGCTAAAGGACAGGAAGTTATGGAGTCTATGCTGAAACAGCATGATAACATCAACGTAGTTTACTGTGAGAATGATAACGAAGCATTCGGAGCAATCGATGCAATCGAAGCTGCTGGTAAGACAGTAGGACCGGATGGAGACATCCTTGTAATGTCATTCGATACAACAAACGCTGGTCTGACAGATACATTATCTGGAAAGATCATCTGCGATACAGAGTGTAACCCATTACACGGACCACGTGTAGAAGAAATCATCAAGAAGCTGGAAGATGGCAAAGATGTTGACAAGAAAGCATATGTAGAGGAAGAAATGTTCGCATATGATGACACTGTTAAGAGTGTGAAAGTTGATGATAAAGATTATGATGTAACAAAGATTACACAGGAAATTCTTGACAAACGTGCATACTAAAATGCATTAGGAAAGTCGGATATATAATTTGACAGACACATAAGGGTGGATGAATAGAGAGGCGTGGTAGATAATAATCGGAATGTGCCGGATATTTATACTACGCCCTCTTTATTGAAAAAAGGAAAGCAGGTGGAAGAGTATGGAGGGTAATGTTGTACTTACAATGCGGGATATTTCCAAGACATTTCCCGGTGTAAAAGCATTGCAGCATGTTGATTTTACACTTCGCAAGGGCGAAATTCACGCTCTGATGGGTGAGAACGGTGCAGGTAAATCTACACTGATCAAGGTTCTTACCGGTGTACATGAATTTGAAAATGGCGAGATCCGTCTGGATGGAAAAGACGGTCCGATTATTAATAAATCACCTCAGGACGCACAGAACAATGGTATCAGTACTGTATATCAGGAAGTTAACCTTTGTCCGAACCTGACGGTGGCAGAAAATCTGTTTATCGGCCGTGAGCCTCGCAATAAGCTGGGAATGATTAACTGGAAAGAAATGAATGCACGTTCTGCGAAGCTTCTGGAGAGCCTGAACATCAATGTTCCGCCAACTCAGATGCTGGACGAGTGTTCGGTGGCGATTCAGCAGATGATCGCGATCGCACGTGCGGTTGATATGAAATGTAAGGTTCTGATCCTTGATGAGCCAACTTCATCTCTGGACGATGATGAGGTTGCAAAACTGTTCAAACTGATGAACAGACTGAAAGATGAAGGTGTAGGTATTATTTTCGTAACACACTTCCTGGAACAGGTATATGAGGTCTGTGACAGAATCACAGTTTTACGAAATGGGGAACTGGTTGGCGAATACGAAGTCAAAGATCTGCCAAGAGTTATGCTTGTTGCCAAGATGATGGGTAAAGACTTTGATGATCTTGCAGATATCAAGGGAGATCATGCAGAACTCAAAGAATTCATCCCGGTTATCGAGGCAGAAGGACTTAGCCATAAAGGAACGATCAAACCGTTTGATATGACGATCAACAAAGGTGAGGTTGTCGGATTTACAGGGCTTCTTGGATCCGGACGTTCGGAACTTGTCCGTGCAATTTATGGAGCTGATAAAGCGGATTCCGGTAAACTGAAAGTTAACGGAAAAGAAGTGAAGATTCATGCTCCGATCGATGCAATGAAGCTTGGTATGGCATATCTTCCGGAAGACAGAAAGAAAGATGGTATCATCGCAGATCTGTCTGTCCGTGAAAATATTATTATCGCACTTCAGGCGAAAAAAGGTATGTTCCATCCAATGAGCAGAAAAGAAATGGATGAAGCAGCAGATAAATATATTAAGATGCTTCAGATTAAGACAGCAAGCCGTGAAACTCCGATCAAGAGTCTGTCAGGTGGTAACCAGCAGAAGGTTATCATTGGTAGATGGCTTCTTACCAATCCGGATTTCCTGATCCTGGATGAACCTACAAGAGGTATTGATATCGGAACCAAGACAGAGATCCAGAAACTGGTACTTGATCTTGCAGATCAGGGAATGGCGGTTGCATTTATTTCTTCAGAAGTAGAAGAAATGCTCCGTACCTGTTCACGTATGGCAGTTATGCGAGACGGTAAGAAGGTTGGAGAAATTTCCGGTGATGAATTATCACAGGAAGGTATCATGAAAGCAATCGCAGGAGGTGAAGAGTAATGAGCACAAATAAATCAACATGGAAAAAGCTTACCTCTATGAGGCTTTTCATGCCACTGGTGTGTCTGCTTGCAATCATTATCGTAGCTACAATTACAATTCCGGGCTTCTTAAGCATGTCTCTTAAGAATGGAGTTCCATACGGATATCCGGTCGATGTGATCAACCGTGCATCCGAGCTGGTTATTTTGTCAGTTGGTATGACACTTGTTACAGCAGCTTCCGGAGGACAGGACATCAGTGTCGGAGCTGTTATGGCAGTCGCAGGAGCCGTATGCTGCCAGATCCTTTCCGGTGGGGAAGTATCTGTAAACTCTCTGTCAGCACCGATTATCGTTGCATTTCTTGCAGCACTGGTTGCTTCAGGAATCTGCGGTGCATTTAACGGATTTCTGGTTGCAAAGCTGAATATTCAGCCGATGGTTGCGACATTGATCCTTTACACAGCAGGACGTGGTATCGCCCAGCTGATCACAGACGGACAGATTACATATATCCGTGTGAAATCTTATCAGGTATTCGGAAGCTATGTCGGAAAATTCCCGATTCCGATGCCAGTTGTAATTGCAATTATCGTAGTTATCATTGCATATGTTATTTTGAAAAAGACAGCTCTTGGACTTTATATCGAGAGCGTTGGTATTAACGGAACCGCATCCAGACTGGTCGGACTTAATTCAACCATGATCAAGTTCCTTACTTACCTGATCTGTGGTGTACTTGCAGGTGTTGCAGGATTTGTGGCTTCCAGCCGTATCTACTCAGCAGATGCCAACAACATTGGTCTGAACCTTGAAATGGATGCCATCCTTGCAGTTGCCCTTGGTGGAAATGCCCTTGGTGGTGGTAAGTTCAGCCTGATGGGATCTGTGATCGGAGCTTATACAATCCAGGCACTTACAACTGTTCTTTACGGATTGAATGTATCAGCCGATCAGCTTCCGGTCTACAAGGCAATCGTTGTTGTAGTCATCGTTGTCCTTCAGAGCCCGGTATTCAAGAAATTTATTGCAGTGCAGAAAGAAAAAAGAACATCAAAGGCTGCAGTGAAAGGAGGAGCTAACTAATGAAAGCAAAAGTATCCGGAACAAAAAAGAAAATTAACGGAACGACATTCCTCCTTATGATTACAATTTTACTGTTTGTTGTAATGTACGCAGCAGGTATGATCGTATTTAACGACAAAGGTTTTGCAAAACCGCAGATGTTCCTGAATCTGTTCATTTCCAATGCAGGTCTTCTGGTTATCGCGATGGGCGAAACGATCGTTATGATCACAGCCGGAATCGATATCTCAGTTGGTTCTGTTACAGCACTTGTATGTATGGTTGCTGCAAACCAGATGGAAAATCACGGCGCAAGCGCTTATACCGCACTTCTTATGGCACTGGTGATCGGACTTCTCTTTGGTCTGGTTCAGGGATTCCTGGTATCTTATCTGGAGATCCAGCCATTCATTGTAACACTGGCAGGTATGTTCTTTGGACGTGGTATGACATCAATCATCAGTACAGATATGATTTCTATCAAAAATGCAACTTTCATGGCATGGGCTAAATACAAAATTTACATGCCGTTTGGTTCTTACAGTAAGAGGGGAAAATTCCTCCCGGCATATATTTATCCGACAGTTATCATTGCAATCATCGTTCTGATCGTAATCATAATCGTTATGAAGTATACAAAATTCGGACGTTCTGTATATGCGATCGGTGGAAATGAACAGAGTGCACTTATGATGGGACTGAATGTTAAGAGAACAAAAATGGCTGCATACCTTCTGGACGGCTTTCTTGCAGGACTCGGCGGATTCCTTTTCTGTATGAACAGCTGTGCCGGATTCGTAGAACAGGCAAAAGGTCTTGAGATGGATGCGATTTCAGCAGCCGTTATCGGGGGTACACTACTTAGTGGTGGTGTCGGAACTCCATTCGGAACCCTGTTCGGTGTACTGATCAAAGGAACGATTTCCAGTCTGATCACTACACAGGGAACACTTTCAAGCTGGTGGGTACGAATCGTACT
>OODE01002388.1_pt1 | contig 9954 bp, 6 predicted proteins | sample 1671771 | NCBI WGS metagenome assembly OODE01 (sample SAMN06348191, study PRJEB24527) | human gut metagenome | biome: human gut; feature: ankylosing spondylitis patient; material: feces | host: Homo sapiens | place: China | collected 2015-10 | reverse complement strand
GTAGTTATCGACAAACGGGTTGCCCATTCCCACACCGACAGTGATTCGCTTATGTTTGTACATAACGGACAACATATACAGGTTTTCCCGACTGGGCATAACAACAACCGGTCACATATAATATTTCATCCTTCTTCCATAATACCGTATTTTCTCTTCCAACACATCCCTAACCCAATTCTTCTGCATCCCAGCCAGTACAAACGCATAGGGCAAACGCGGCAGTAAAAGAGATTCGACAACTTCATTGATCAGGAAAAGAGGCTACCTGTTTTTCACAAGAGACAAGCTGCCAGAGCAAACAATAACGAACATATATAGAAAATATCTTTCATGCGATAAACAAAATCAATTTACTGTAAAGTCATCAAAGCCCGGCATTTATTATTTTTGCATCCGTAACGATAAAAAGAAAACGATGAAAATATTGATTCTTTGCTCCGACAACAGCTGCCTTAGCCAAATGGCGCAAGGCTGGTTGCAATCATTCGACAAATCACTCACAGTCTGTTCCGCCGGAATCAGTCCGGCCATAGAGGTGCATCCGCTCGCCGTCCAGACACTGGCATCCTCCGGCATCGATATCAGCCATCATAAACCAGAAGCTGTAGAAGAATATATAGATGAACCTTGGGACTATGTAATCACCGTCAGCAGAGATGCGGAAGAAAACTATCCTGCTTTCACAGGAAAAGTACGCAACCTGATACACAGCAATTTCTACAACCCGGCACGTGCGAAAGGCACGCCTGAATCCATTGCTAATGAATTTCGTCGGATCAGCAACCAAATCAAAATGAAAATGTACGACCTGTACTGCGACGAAATACAAAACGGCGGATACGGACCGACTTGTACCTGTGGCGCGAACCGGTTTTGCAGATGCAATTAGCAGCCTTTGGAGCCCTTCTGCTCGATATCCCGTTTCCGCTTCAAAGCCTCCAAGAAGTAATAGTCGGCATAGTTCAACGGGACATCTATTTCTCCATTATGCGGAATGCTTCCGACACAATGCATCAGCAAGAAGTTTCCATTCGTTCCCAATTCAGCCCGGTAAGTCGGAGAAGCCAGACTTTCCATGATCCGGTCGGCATACGCCTTATACGTTTGCGGTTCAGGCACATCCACCGTACTGATCTCATACAAAGCGGAGGCGATACAAGCGGCAGCTGAAGCATCCCGGTAATCGTTAGGAATGTTCGGGGCATCCATATCCCAATAGAACACAAGGTCTTCAGGCGTATTCTTATGATTGAACATAAAACGAACCGCTTTTAAAGCCTGATCGAGATATTTCCGGTCTCCGGTTTCTCGATAACACAGCGTCAGACCGTAAATACCCCAAGCTTGTCCACGGCTCCACGCCGATTCGTGCGCATATCCCTGTGCCGTATGGCGATTGCGTACGGAACCGTCTTTCATACTGTAATCCACCACATGATAGCAACTGCCATCCGGACGATATTGTTCTTTCATAGTGCGGTCGACGTGCGAAACGGCAACCTTATAGAAAGTTGAGTCGCCGGACAACCGTGTAGCGGCAAACAACAGCTCGAGGTTCATCATATTATCGATAATCACCGGGCACTCCCAACCCCTTTCCGAAATCCATCCTCTATCCACATCCCACGACTGGATAATCCCTGCCACCGGACGGAAGCGGGTGGACAAGGAACGGGCAGCCTCAACAATCACCTCCTTATATTCTGGATCGCCCGTCAGACGCAAACCGTTCCCAAAACTGCAATAGATCATAAAACCGACATCATGGTTCCACTTGATGTTTTTGGCATCTTTCACCGCTTCCGTATATTTTTGTGCAAGAGGCAACAGGCTCTTATCTCCTGTCAACTCATACAAATACCAAACCGAACCGGGGAAAAAACCACTGCGCCAATCCGCCAAGTTACAATAATAAACAGAACCGTCCGGGTTCAGCGTAGTCGGATTCATAAACTTACCGCTCGCCTCGATCAGTTCAATCTCTTTTCCTATCTGTTTACGGGCAAACTCTACGTTCTCTTCAACAAACCCGTCTCCTGTCCCCCCGCAGGAAATCAACGCAACACTGAGTGCCATGCCCATTAAATACTTCACTTTTACCATATTTATTATTATTTATTTTTAATGTAACTACTCTTCTATTCTCCCGATAGGAGAACTTTAATCACTTGTACAGGCTCACCTGATACCGATGCCGATAGAATCGTATATCCCTCTATCGGCTTCTCTGCTTCCGTTCCTCTTTTTGCCGCCCTTGCCGTAAAAAAGGCATCGACAGGCGAAACAATCTTCAAGGAAAAAGATTTACCGTCTTTCTTGAGAACGGCAGTATTTCCTTTGCATTCGACGTTTGCCGAAGTTATTACGGACCATTGTACCGACTGAGACGGGTTCTGTAACCCTATGCTGTCCGTAACCAGTATACGGACATCGTCGAGCATACGGAATGTCCGATAGACAAAACGACTTTGTCCGGCATAAGTCGTGCTCATATCCATTGTGACAAAAGGTTGGGCAGCCTTGTTATCCAGTCGATCAATCTCGCCTGTCCCGGCCGAGTTTTGCAGTCTATGGTCAATCGATAGCGTATTGTGGCTGAAGTTCGAGTTCCTGAAATATGTCCAGCGTTGCCCGTCCGGCTTGTAATCCCAGAACCCGGGCAGGCCATAGTTATCGCTCCCCAAATCGTCCGTCCACCTTATCCCGTTCGTCTCAATAATAAAGGTTCCGATATCCAGCTGCTGGTGCGCCATATCCGGATCTCCAGTTTTAGCAATCAGATAGAGGCTATTAGGAATATTCCGATTTCCGTTGAACACGATAATATCATTGATACCTTCGTACACCTTCAATTTCGGTAAGGCATCAGCAGGAGAAGAGGCCGTATCGTACCAAGGAATGGACAGAAAATAGAATCTGAAATAATTCCCGCTCTGTACCGTCTTTGACAAGATATCCCGATAAAATGCCGCTACTTCCGGCTGGTTGAAAGCCCGACTGAAATAAAAGTAAATAGGTTCTGCCGCAGGAGCCGTACTGCCGGAATTGGCAAAATTAAATATCTTGCCAGAAGGGCTTGTACTATGCATATAATACAGGACGCTTTTGTCCACTCCCACCATTTCCGAAATCCCGAAGTCCTCTCCAAGATTATCATTCAGCGCTTTCAGCAAAAGAGATAGGTACATGTTCGTATATCCCCAATAAGCGGGTCCCTCATAGCAAACACCGTCCGGTGCAAAATGCTTTAGGCAATTCGGGATATACCTGACCGCTTCACCAATGATATGTTTAGCCAATTCCGGATAATGCTCTTCAATGGCCAAAGCGCCCAATACCATTCCAGTATTGCATACTACATTCCAATTCGTTTCACGTTTCGCCCAAGAATCCGCATTTCCGGTTTTATATTCCTCAACGACAAGATCCAATGCCTTTGTTTTAATCGAATGAACAACCAGCTGTCTGGTCGAAGGGGCCAATACATCATACAGCCAGTCGTAACCAATGGCTACAGCCGTCGTCATTTCCGCCACATCCAAGTAATGAACAGGGTCCCAGTCCGAGAAATTGCAAACATGAATCAACTCTCTCTCCGCCTTCTCCGCAAAACGTCTGTCTCCACTCAATCGGTAGGCCAGAGCCAAGTTGACCATCCGGTAAACCTGTTCACGGCTGACAGGCAATATGTCTTTCGTGTTTTTTATTTTTCTTCGAGGATCTTCCTGGGGAGGGACCAACAACAAACGTTCAGCCTCCCTCATCAGGCTGGCGCGCAAGCTATCTAATAGAGGTTCAGTTCCAAATAAATCACGAACCCGCTGTTCCTCTTGCTTGCTGAAAAGCAACCTAGGATGCTGGCACAACTCTTTTCCGGGTTGTCGGATTGCGAGATTCTGCCCCTCCACCGCAAACGAGAGCAACAGTAAAAATAAACCTATTAAATTAATCAATCTCATAAACACATTAAGTTAAAGGGATTTTCAATGATCCAAATAAAAGAGACACAGTGTTCACAAAGCCTTCTTATATACTAATCAGAGCTCCGCGACTCTGTGTCTCCATATTACTATATCAAACTTAACACAACTGCTTAATCAATCAAGGCTACCAACCCGGATTCTGTGTCAACTCCTTATTCCGTTCCCGTTCCACACCAGGGATAGGCCAAAGCATATCACGTTCGGTAAACAAATGGGTATAGATCGGCTCGCCATAGATATTGACAGCATCCACGTTATTGAGCGTTTTGTGGGCAATCTCATATCCCCAACGACGCAAATCACTGAAACGAAGACCTTCCCCGGCAAACTCAACAGCACGTTCTTTGCGTATCCGTTCAGCCATCTGTTCTTTATTGCTAACAACCATCCATGCGGGACCGGAGTTCAATCCCGGCATGCCGACACGTGCGCGCACCTTGTTGAATTCGGTCACGGCTTTATCTAACTGCCCCGCTTCGTTGTAGGCCTCGGAAAGCATCAAGAGAACGTCGGCAAAGCGGATCAAGGGGAAAGCGAACGGTGTATGCAAACGGTTACTGATCGCACCGCCCTGGTCTCCTTCGGTCACGAACTTCCGATAGAGATAAGATACCCAACCTGCATTGTTCTGGATCGTACCGCCATTGGCATTTCCTGCCAGATTGTGATCCAGAGCGAAGATCAAATCCACGTTGGTTGTTCGGCCAATATTCCCCATATAGTGTGAATAAGGAACGATCACAGTGGCCATCAGGCGTGGATCACGACAGGTATAGGCACTTAGTATCTTGGCTGTATCCGCCTCACGAAGTCCTACTATCGTTCCAGACCCATCCATCTCGACACTGAGGAGCTCCTTGCGCTGTTCGGGGGTCATAGCATTATAACCGGGGAAAATCTCATCCCAATTGAAGGGGCGACCATCTTTGAACTCATACATATCCACCAATTGTGTGGAAGGAACAGTATTGTTCCAGCAGCTCCCATAAGCGCCACGACAACCCATCAAAGCCTGTATCTGCATACCATACTCAGTTCCGACACCACTCTTGTTCTGGATAGAGAAGACCGTTTCTGGGCTCTTAGCCCCGTTATAGAGTTTAAAAACACGAGCGTAATCATCGTCAAGAGCATAGCCATAATTATTGGACTTGTTATAGACGATTTCTTCAAAATCGTTGATGGCAGACTGCCACTCTTTGTCGTAAAGATGCACTTTTCCACGAAGGGCATAGGCAGCACCTTTAGTAGCACGACCATATTCGCTGGCAGCATGTTCGACAGGGAGGTATTTGATCGCCTCGTCCAAATCTTCTAAAATATGAGCACGTACCTCTTCGAGGCTGCTTCTCGGTTGTTTCAAATTCATAAACTCTTCGTTGACATTAGTCGACTCATCATAGTAGGGGACCCCACCGAAAAGGTCTGTCAAGGAAAAGTAGAACATCGCACGAAGGAATTTAGCTTCCGCCACATACTCATTAATCTGTTCGTCCGTGATAATACCTCTCATTCCTTTTACTGAACGTATAAAAGTGTTGACACGATGTATACCATCGTAGAAGGTCTGCCAATGGGCTTGTATCGTTCCATCACGATCGGTATAGGTAGCCAGAAACATCATATAATAGTTATATCCGTAAGCGATATCTCCCAAATGGTCGAAGCAGAACTGGTAACCGTATGCCTCGTTTAGGCGTAGCATACCATAGATTCCCATCAAGCCTTGATGAGCGTGATCGCCGGTCTTGTAAAATGTTCCTTCGTTGACTTTGTCTCCCGGATAGGTTTCCAAATCATAGCAACCGGTGAACGTCATGGCAGCTAAAAGCATTGTTGCCAAATAGATTATGATCTTTTTCATGTCTTCAACTATTTAAAATGTAAGGTTTAAACCAAATGTTGTTAATCGCATAGTCGGATATTTCGTGCCAGACACCTCAGGATCCAGTCCCTTATATCCCGTAAAGGTCAAAGCATTGTCGATGCTGACATATAAACGGAAGTTGTCGATCAAGAGTTTTTGCGAGAGATGTTTCGGAACCGTATATCCCAACTGGACATTTTTTACTCTCAAATAAGATTTGTCCTGTACCCAAAAGTCGCTTGCCACCCGGTTCCGTCCGTCGGTATAGTCCAAGAGGCGCGGATAAGTGGCATCCGTACGTCCCGGATACCAACGTCCATCTGCAATAGTCTTGTTGATTTGATTACCCCGGCGCACTTGAGGCCAATAGCTGGCGCCATCTAATCCGCTCCAATATGTTTTCAATCCGGTAGCACCTTGCAAAATACAACTGAAATCCCAGCCTTTCCAATTGGCACCGAAATTAAACCCGAAAGTGAATGTCGGGTTGGTTCCATTACCGACTTTGATCTTATCGTTATCAGTGATGCATCCGTCTCCGTCAATATCTTTATATAAGAAATCTCCATATTCCGGTTTCTTATATTGTTTGAAGGATTATTCGCTTCCATCGCTTCCACTATTGCCATATCTTCTTCCGTCTGGATAATCCGGTCGACCGAAAGTACATATTGGACATTGATCGGTTCGCCTTCCAGGATCATATTGGTTCCATTCAGAGACATTTCATCCCCTTTGAACTTCGTCACTTTATTTTTGACGAATGAAAAATTTCCTCCAACAAAATAATTAACAGAACCGACTTTATCATTCCAGTTCAAACTCAATTCGACACCCCGGTTGCGAACTTCAGCCGCGTTGGATTTAGGAACGGTAGCATTACCATGTACCAATGGAGCCGGCAATTCGATCAAAATTCCCTTGGTGTTTTTGACAAAAGCATCGATGGTTCCACTCAATTTAGAGAACAGTGCAAAGTCCACACCAAAGTTAGTGACATAAGAAGTTTCCCAAGTCAACGCCGCATTAGAAAGAGCGCGTTGCGCCATACCGATCTGCAAAGCGTCGTTTAAGACATAATTAGAAGCCTGATAATATAACTGATAGTCATAGTTGCCTACGGCATTATTTCCCAACGAACCATATGAGGCACGAAGCTTCAACTGGTTAAGCCATGAGATATCTTTCATGAAAGCTTCCTGTTCCATACGCCAGCCCAACGAGAAAGAAGGAAAATAGCCCCAACGATATTTCTTGGCAAAGCGGGAAGAGGCGTCGGCACGAAGATTGGCTTCCAACAAATATTTTTCGTCCCAGTTCAAATTGACCCGACCAAAAAATGAACGCATAGCCCAATTGGAATAGGTTCCGGTTGCCGTAGCATTGGCAGTGGCAGCATTCAACTCCGTCAATTCAGATGAGGTCAAATTTTCTTTGGAAGCTTCAAACCAGTTGTTACGGTAAGCTTCCTGACTAGCACCGACCGTTGCCTGAATGTTCAACCGATCGATATCTGTTTCATATCTGACCAACCCGTCCATATTGTTACGGACAGTCTTATTGTTGCGGTTGATAACCTTCGAAACTCCGGTTCCGGCAATCTGCAACGTATTGTCATACAAGTTCCACAAATCATGAAAAACAGGCTGTTGGTACAGGAACTGGTCGGAAAAGGCATACGTATAAGACCCTTCGATTGTCAAACCTTTAAACGGTCTCAGCTGGGCATAAAAACGAGAAACGATGTTATTGGTCGTGCGATTTCCTTTGACGTCGTTCAACATCTTCAAGACATTGTTGGAGCTACTCTGCGGGTCATCTTCCGAGTTGTTTACACCTCCATACCGACCATCAGGCGCCTGATAGCAGATACCCGGTGTGGTAGCTTGCATATAGGTATAGAAATTGTCATTCGATTCTGTCTTCAACAACCCTAACTCCTCTTTTCCACGCGTACCGTAAGCATTGACACCAATAGTAAACCAATCTTTGACTTCCGCGTCCAAATTGACACGGGCACTATAACGTTCATACCCGGAATTTTCCATAATACCGGGATTGTTCATATAATTACCGGATATATAATAGTGAATCTTGTCAGATCCTCCGTTGATATTGATTGTATGGTTCTGCATCCATCCGGTCTGAAATAGAGCGTCCTGCCAGTCAGAGTTCGGATATTTGACAGGATCACTGTCACCGGCAGCCCGCCATTCGTCGATTTTCTCTTGGCTGAAGATCGCGGGGAGGCCGCTGTTAAGTTGCCCTTCATTATACAATTCCATATAATCGGCATAATTGGAGACCAAGTCGATACGGTTCGCCACTTTCTGCATCGTGACGTAACCGTTATAAGATATTTTCGCTTCACCCGATTTCCCCCTACGGGTAGTGATCAGAATGACACCGTTTGCCGCACGAGAACCATAAATAGCAGACGAAGCGGCATCCTTCAACACCGAAATGCTTTCTACGTCTTGTGGATTGATATTATTCATGCTGGCTTCCACTCCGTCAATGATTACTAACGGATTGGAATCATTTAACGTACCCTGCCCACGTACACGGATCGTTGCCCCATCGTTACCGGGACGTCCACCATTACCGGCTGTTACAGAAACACCGGGAGCCATACCGGCAAGTCCAGCGGAGAGAGAAGTGATCGGGCGGCTATCGACCATCTTGCTCATATCGACAGAAGCGACCGCACCGGTCATATTTACCTTCTTTTGCGTACCATATCCTACAACTACTACTTCATCCAAAGCCTGTGAATCTTCTTTCAGCAGAACCGTGAAAGAACTCTTCCCGTTCACCGGAATCGCCTGGTCTATATAACCGATATAGGAAATGATCAGCACAGCATTCGAAGATACCTGCAAAGAGAAACGGCCTTCCATGTCCGTAACCGTCCCGTTGGTAGTTCCTTTTTCCACTACGTTGGCGCCGACCACCGGGCCGAGCGCATCCTTCACTACTCCCGTAATCGTCACTTTCTTTTGCAAAGGCAATGCCGCAGCGTGTTTTTCCGTCACTTCCTCCCCTGCACTAACCGGATTGGCCTGAGTAACTCCTGTCGACAAGAATAGTGTGGCCATTCCTGCAAACATCGTTTTCCTAAAAAAAGGAATGTTTAAATCATTCATCATTAATAGGTAGATTTAGATTAATAAATTTTGATAAACTCTGGAGGCAAATGTAGCCGGGCATAAAAAAACAGATCTATACAAAACGTCCGTTTCTTATATACACACAGTCCAAATAGAAGATTTAACTATTTGAATATAAACGATTAGAAATTTCATCTAGTTTCTACTGCTCTTTCTTCCTGAATTGGGCAGGCGATACTCCGAACTTCGCCTTAAAGCATCTGCTGAAGTATATGGTCGAGGCAAATCCTAACCGGTCCGATATTTCATTCACCAATAAATCCGGCCGTTCCTGCAACAGGGTTGCCGCACGGTTGATACGTCGGTTTTGTATAAATTCACTGGGAGTCATTCCGGTCAAGTTTTTGACTTTTATAAAAAACGAACTACGCCCCATATTCAACTCGCGGGCAAGAGCATTGACATCAAAGTCCGGTTCTCCCATCCGCAGATCGACGATCTCCGCAATCCGGTTCAAAAGTTGTTGGTCCAGTGAAGTCGTAGCCAGCAACTGTACATCAAAGTCAACTTGCTTAGTCAACCGGGACTTCAACAACAAACGGTTCCGGATCAGATTATTGCAACGCATCAACAATACTTTTGCATGGAAAGGCTTGCTGATATAATCATCCGCTCCCTGTTGAAATCCTTCTATGTTATATTCGATAGAATCGAGAGCCGTCAACAAAACGACCGGAATATGGCACAATTCGATATTATTCTTGATTTTCATACACATCTCCATACCACTCATCAAGGGCATCATGACATCGCTGACAATCAAATCCGGTTTTTCCTCATTCGCCTTCCTCAATCCTTCCTCCCCATTTCCGGCTAATATAACCTGGTAGAAAGGAGAAAAAAGCGTATTTAAAATCTGTAACAGCTCTTCATTGTCTTCAACAATCAGAACTTTATAGGAGCCAGCCTTTAAACTGGGAAAAGCTTTATC
>OODE01002386.1_pt1 | contig 9961 bp, 9 predicted proteins | sample 1671771 | NCBI WGS metagenome assembly OODE01 (sample SAMN06348191, study PRJEB24527) | human gut metagenome | biome: human gut; feature: ankylosing spondylitis patient; material: feces | host: Homo sapiens | place: China | collected 2015-10 | reverse complement strand
ATAATGGATGCAAAGATAGAACATTCTGATTAGTAGGGCAAAAGCTATCCGTTTTTTTTATATTATAATAACTAGGGAGGCTGTCAGCATCTCGGAATATTGTTTTATATTTGCAACAGATAAAACAACTTCTACAACATTCTAATGAATAATAATGAATCTTCTATGAGAAATTACGAAAACAAAACAAAGGAGGATCTTTTAGAAATAATCGAACAATTAGAGAAGAAAATAGATTTCCTTTCCTCTCATTCTTCAGATTCTTCCTCTCCCTCCAAAGGACGTTTTCGTGATAAATATAGTACCCGGATACTGGATGCTCTTCCTGACATGCTCACCGTCTTCGACCATGACGCCAATATTATAGAGCTTGCTTCTTCTCCGGCAACTAATCACGTAGAAGGTATCAGCCCCAACAATATCACTACCACTAACGTAAAAGACATTCTGCCCAAAGAGGCTTATGAAAGTGTCCGCAAGAATATGGATAAGGTGATTCTCACAGGAGAAAGTTCAACAGCCAGACACGATCTTATGTTGAATGGTGTTTTACATCACTACGAAAACCGTATCTTTCCTTTGGATAAAGAGTATCTGTTGTGTATGTGCCGTGATATATCCCAACAATGGGAGGCGGAACAGACGAATGCCCAGCAACAGAAAGAACTAAAGGCTGCCAGAATCAAAGCGGAAGAGTCGGACCGATTGAAATCTGCTTTTCTGGCTAATATGAGTCATGAAATCCGTACCCCGCTCAATGCCATCGTAGGATTCTCACAATTATTATCCAACCCGGATCTGCCATTGGAAGATGAGGAAAAGCTAGAATTCAGCTCGCTCGTCCAACACAACTCCGAACTGCTCACCACGCTTGTCAACGATATTCTTGACCTTTCCGCACTGGAAAGCGGCAAATACACCATGAACCTGACTTCCTGCCATTGCAACGAAATGTGCAGGCTCATACTCTCTACCGTAATGGATCGAAAAGCGGAAGGAGTGAAGCTTTATTATACCTCCGAAGTGGCAGACGATTTCCAGATCACCACAGATGAACAACGCCTGCAACAAGTGCTTATCAACTTCCTTACCAACGCAGAGAAGCACACAGAAAAAGGGGAAATCCATCTGCATTGTTCACTGACCGAGTATCCCGACAGAATCACGTTCTCTGTCAGCGACACCGGGCCGGGCATCCCTGCCGATAAGATGGATAGTGTATTCGAACGCTTCAAGAAGTTGGATGAGTTCAAACAGGGATCAGGACTGGGACTGAATATATGCCGCACCATAGCCGAACGATTACATGGAGAAGTCAAAGTAGACAAGAGCTACACCAATGGTGCACGTTTTCTGCTTATACTTCCATTAAAATAAGATTAGCTATTGACTTTCCTCTTTTTATTTTGTATCTTTGAGAAACAGTAAAAAAAGAAATAGCACATGAAACGTACAGAAATAAAGACATAATCAGTCCACCACAGCATATATTTCCATATATGCACAAACTTCTAATGGGAGGAAGTCAGTCATGATTTTCTCCCATTTTGTTTAAATACTTCGATTATTATCGCCAAAGAAGCCGAAAAACGTTTTTAATAAACTTGGATACCGTTTATTATAAACTCTCCAATTAGTTATTAAAAACGCTCTCTCCGTTTATTATAATGTTGTAAGGATATTATTGCAGCAGAAAGTCACCTTATCCATAGACAAACAGGACAATAGCAGATAATAGTTAATATTCTATACAAGAAATAGCAGTACACCAAACAGATAACAGCAGAGTCGACCTGCATAACAGAAAAACCCCGAAAGATTACTCTTTCGGGGTTTCTCTGTTGGACTACCAAGATTCGAACTTGGACAAACAGAACCAAAACCTGTTGTGCTACCATTACACCATAGTCCAAACTTATGTGCTTTCTGTTAAAAAGCGGTGCAAAGATAGAGGTTTGCAAGCAAACCTCCAAATATTTCGTTCACTTTTTTACTTTGCCACCTCGCAAATCGCGTATTATTACTTCGCAATCAGCAAATAATAGTTCTTTTTACCACGCTGAACAAGCAGATATTTCTCGTCGAGCAGGTCAGCAGCTGTAATTACCTGGTCAAATGCCGCTAATTTCTCTTTATTCAGCGAAACGCCTCCGCCTTGAACCAACTTACGCATTTCTCCTTTTGAAGCAAATACAGCCGCATTATCAACGAATAAATCAACCGCCTTCACACCTCCCGTCAACGCGTCACGAGAAATCTCGAATTGAGGCACACCTTCGAATACAGCCAGCAAAGTATCTTCGTCCAACTTGCGCAAAGCTTCGGAAGTAGCATTGCCGAACAGGATATTCGATGCATCTACCGCTGCATTATAATCATCTTCAGAGTGAACCATTACAGTCACTTCCTTAGCCAGACGTTTCTGAAGAATACGCAAATGCGGAGCAGCCTGATGTTCTGCAATTAATGCCTCGATTTCTTCTTTTTCGATCGAAGTGAAGATCTTGATATAGCGTTCGGCGTCGGAGTCACTTACGTTCAGCCAGAACTGGTAGAATTTGTAGGGAGAAGTATAACGGGGATCCAGCCAGATATTTCCGGATTCGGTTTTACCGAACTTACCACCGTCGGCTTTTGTAATCAACGGACAAGTCAGCGCAAACACCTCACCTCCGTTGGTACGGCGAATCAATTCCGCACCGGTAGTAATATTTCCCCATTGATCGGAACCGCCCATTTGGAGCTTACAACCTTTTGTCTCATACAAATGAAGAAAATCGTAGCCTTGAAGCAGCTGATAAGTGAACTCGGTAAATGAAAGTCCGTCACGTGCTTCGCCATTCAGACGACGCTTTACTGAGTCTTTAGCCATCATATAGTTCACAGTGATGTGTTTACCTACTTCGCGAACAAAATCCAGGAAGGTAAAGTCTTTCATCCAATCATAGTTGTTCACCAACTCAGCACGATTAGGTACATCCGACTCGAAGTCGAGGAACTTGGCCAGTTGATTCTTAATGCATGCCTGATTGTGACGCAGTGTTTCTTCATCCAGCAGGTTACGTTCTGCCGATTTGCCTGAAGGGTCACCAATCATGCCCGTAGCGCCACCGATCAAAGCTAACGGCTTGTGACCGCAGCGTTGGAAATGACGAAGAATCATCACTCCACAAAGGTGACCAATGTGTAGCGAATCGGCAGTCGGGTCGATACCCAAATAGGCAGTCACCTGCTCTTTGATTAACAACTCTTCCGTTCCCGGCATGATGTCCTGCAACATGCCACGCCATCTCAATTCTTCTACAAAATTCATCGTATTACTCTATTAATTAGTTGTTTTTTATTGTATTTCAATCCCATGTGCGACAAAAGTACGACTCTTTCTCGGAAGATACAACTCTTATGCCCTAAAAAAGATGTCTTGAATATTTTTACGGACAATAGCCTGCAACGTTTCTACTTCCACACCACGTACTTTCGCCGCATCACGCAACACATCTTCAATATCTACCGGACTGTCATCCGTTTCCAAAAACAAGCGGCTATCAGGCACTACATTCATCGCCTCACTGGAGTAATGCATTCCGAAAGAAAGATAGAATCCTTTCTGTAACAATTGTTTTGCCTGCTCAGGCTTTCCACGGAATCCATGCCATATCCACGGCTGTTTCGGTGCACGTTCCTTTCTCAAGGCAAGCAGTTCGTCCATAGCCTTCACACAGTGAATAATCAACGGCAATTCATACTTTTCCGACAATTCCACCTGTTCTTTAAACACAGCTACTTGAAGCTGCATCGGAGCAGCAGCCAGCTTATCCAGTCCGGCCTCACCCACAGCCACTAACTGTTTTTCTGCAAATTGCTCCCGAAGGCATTCCAATCGACGCTCCGTATCAAACTCCGTCAAATCCCAAGGGTGAATACCAGCAGAATAGAAATATCCTTCGCACAAAGCATCTGTCGCCAACTTACGGTTAATAATCGCCTTCCCGGCAGAAACCGGTTCTGCTTTATGGGTATGAATATCCAGAATATTATTTGTATTCCTTTCCATTTTCCACATTTTGGAGTTTAAGGTACAGGATCATAGCCGGAACCACCCCAAGGGTGACACCGTAAGATACGCCTCACAGCCAGATAAAAGCCCTTAATAGGACCATGTTTCTTTATTGCTTCGACCGCGTATGCCGAGCAAGTCGGCGTGAACCGGCAGGAGGGAGGAGTAAGTGGGGATATGCAAATCCGATAAAAATAGATAGGAAGCAGGAGCAGGAATGAGAACACCCTCCTCAAAAATCCTTTGACGGACATCCGGATGCCAGACATCCGGGAGCTATGGGCTTTCATAAGGATAGTTTTTCGGAGATACGCGAAAGCGCTATTTTCATTTTTTCTTCCAGCTCGGCAGTAGCAGTAAGCTCGTCCGACAGATAGATAAAGGCAATAGCCAAACGCTTTTCCCGGCGTTGCAACTCGTCTACCAACAGATATTTATTCTTCCGGTAGGCTTCGCGTATCTGCCGTTTCACCCGGTTGCGCTTCACCGCCCTCTTGAAGCGGCGTTTCGATACACTGATCAATATGGAAGCCGGCGCCTCGCCTTGTTCGACAGGCATATATACAACGCGTATCGGAAAGATGGAAAACGACTTCGAAACACCGCCTTCAAACATCTTTCCGATCAGAATTTTACTATTCAGCCTTTCGGCTTTACACAAAGTATATATACCCACTCTGTTTATTTATTGTTTTCCTTGATAAACATGTCAAGTGCGGCAGTCATAGACGGAGCTTGCACCGTAGGGGCTTCGAGATCCAGACGGAGTCCTGCATCGCGTACAGCCTGTGCGGTAGTAGAACCGAACGTACCGATCTTGATTTCTTTCTGGTCAAAATCAGGGAAGTTCTTCTTCAAAGAAGTTACTCCGGCAGGGCTGAAGAACACCAACATGTCATAATCGAATTCTTCGTCGGGTGTAAAGTCATTGCTTACCGTGCGATACATCACAGCTTCGGTATGCTGTATGCCGTTCTTGTCAAGCAGTGTTTTTACGTCGTCATTATGTACGTCCGACATTGGGACAAGGTATTTCTCTGTTTTATGCTTTACGATAGAAGGCACGAGGTCCTCAATCTTTCCCGTTGCACCAAAGAAGATTTTACGCTTACGGTACTGCACATATTTTTGAATATACAATGCAACTGCTTCCGTCACACAGAAATACTTCATAGTTTCCGGAATTGCAACACGCAATTCAGTACACAAATTAAAGAAATGGTCGATAGCATGACGAGAAGTGAATATAACGGCAGTGTGGTCGAGAATCGAAATTTTCTGTTGCCGAAATTCTTTCGCCGAAAGACTTTCAACCTTGATAAACGGCCGGAAATCTATTTTTACGCCATACTTCTCTGCAATGTCGTAATAGGGAGATTTCTCTGACGCAGGCTTAGGCTGCGACACTAGTACTTTTTTAATTTTCAACGTCCTAAAATTTTATTAGCAATATATTGTTAATTTGAATCATACCTTGATAGAGTAGCAGACAAGGTAGTATTTCAAGAGCGCAAAAGTACAAAATTAATAGGAAAAGTGCGCCAAATTGATGAAAAAAAAGCTTTATCCACTTATAAAACATCAATATTTTAGCAAAAATTAGAATTATGGTTCCAATTATGAGCAAATTGGTGAGACTCAGGTCGAAATAAACTAAAAAGAGTACGAACGGGAAAAGGGCAAATCCTGCATAATATATGAGCGTAGAATAAGATTCCAGCCATATATTTGTCCTGTTTTTATCAAAGAATGTCCAACCTATAAACATATAAAGCAACCATTTCAGTAAGAAGTAAGCAAGACAGGAGCCCACATAAATCCCCAAAAGCAGAAGAGGGGATACGGAGTTCATCAAAGCAGGGGATGTATCATGAAAATAGTTGAAGAAAGTAATCCCCGACAATACGCACGTCTGCACTACAAGCACAAGAAGATAACGCATGTCAGCCGCTGTAGAACTATCAAAAATACTTGTCCGTTCACGATGCAGCACAAAGTCTTTTACTTGCTGGGAAAGAAATTTCTTTCCGCGTGCCAAAGCTATGGAAGAAAGGAAGAAACAAGCCAGCAAGGTTAGCGCTATGGCATCATCTGTACGGGGAGAATAGGGGATAGGAGTTCCCTCGAAACCGGAAATGACTTCCTGCGCAGAATGGATCTGTGCCAATTGCAAGCTATCACTATCCGCCTTTATTGTCGATTGCGATGAACCACCGAGCTGCCCTTGTTGGAAAAGCGACAGAGTATCCGTAGTGCGCTGGAAGCTGAGAGTGTCAATCGTCATATAGCTGCAAATTTACGAATGGAGATATCCCATACAGGCGTTGAATAAAGCAGTTCCACAGCTTCCTCCGGCGTTTGCGCCACTTTCCATATATCACCGTGCTGGCGGCGCATAAAGTTTTCGTCGATTGCTTTTTCAAGCATTTCGAGCAACGGATCAAAGAACCCGTTTACATTCAGAATCACAATCGGATTGAGATAGAGTCCCAGTTGTTTCCAGGTGATAATTTCAAGCAATTCTTCCAACGTTCCGCAGCCACCCGGCAAAGCTATCACCGCATCACTCAAATCTGCCATTTTCTGTTTGCGTTCGTGCATGGATTCCACTTCAACCAGCTCCGTCAAGCCTGTATGGTGCCAGTTCTGCTCTACCATAAAATGAGGAATAACACCAGTCACCTCACCACCATTCGCCAACACCGCATCGGCCACAGAACGCATCAGGCCAATACTGCCGGCACCATTAATCAAACGGATATGATGATCGGTAAGCAGTCGCCCGAGAGTCTCGGCTGCAGTAAAGTAAACAGGATCTATTTTAGTGCTGGAAGCGCTATATACACATACGGAATTTATCTGGTTCATCAGTTTCTCCATGATTTTATTATATCATGGGCACAAAATTACGAAAAAATTTGGTATTTGTCCACTACCTCCGGAAGCAATCTTGGGCTTCTTACTCGGAAGCCCAAGAGCCTTTCTCACAGAGAATACATCTATTATCAGGTATTTCACCTACTAGCAGATGCACCGAATTGTTGCTGAATATAATCAATCCTATTATTCGATTTTCTCAAATCATCAGATTGCTTGAAACCCTACCAGCATTCAGCATAACAATTAATAAGGATGATCTTTATCTTATTATTCTACAAGAATTATAAAGCCCGCGAATGAGCAACCAAATCTTTCCCCTTCTGGAAGCATTCAATCGCCATCTTAACAATGCACTACATATTCTCAATAGTGGGGCTTTTATAATTAATCGTTTAAAAGCTCATATAAAAGTACAAAAAACATAGAACGCATACGTAATAGCCCAAGCCAACTAAAACTTGAATTGATAGGAAACAGAAGGTAATGTACCATACAAATACATTTTATGTATTTCAAGATCTCTAAAAGAGAATTCGCTTCTACTTGTATACATAGTAAACACATTTTTCCTATTATATACATTAATCACAGAAAAGATTAAACGCCCCTTTCTTAACTTACATGCCATAGATAAATCCAGTTGATGAAACGCAGGAGCACGATACCCGTTTCTCGTAGAATAGATATAGAAAGATGTACCCTGCGTCTTATAATGAGCAATAGGCAACGTCAGATTCATTCCTGAATTATAAGAGAAAGTAGCTGCGAAAGCACATCTTCGTCGTCGTCCGGCCTCACAATTCAGAAATATCTTCAGACTATGCGGACGATCATAAACAGGCGGATATTCATTATCTTCAAAAGTTGCCACTTTATTTTGTGCACGCGAGAGAGTATAACTAATCCACCCTGTCAACTGTCCCACATTTTTAGAAAAATAAAATTCAGCTCCATAAGCTTTTGAAAAACCAAAACCTAACTGTGATTCAATCTGGTTATTCAAAAAGATATTAGCATTATCCACAAAATCAACAATATGATTGGTCTTTCTATAATAAGCCTCCATAGAAAAGCTATATGCCCCTTTTGCCCAGTTTTTTTTATACCCTATAGCCATTTGTTTCATTACAGCAGGTTTCACCCGTCCATTAACGGGTATCCAAATATCAGAAGGAATGCCCACAGAAGAATTGGATAACATATGTAAACTTTGTGAAGATTGCGTGAAAGCAACATGCAATTTATCCCCTTTTCCCGGAAAATAAGACAATTCTGCTCTTGGCTCAGGCATAACATAACACTTCTGTTTATACGTACTCACCTTAGGACTGTAAATAGTAGATAAACGAATACCTCCATTAAACTGCCATCTAGGCGAAATTTCATAAGAAATTTCGCCATAAGCAGCTATATCCAGCAAACGCCGTCGATTCATTCGATAAGGAACAACATTGTTCAGATCTCCCCAGTTATCAATACCCCCAGGCATAATTGTAAATGTATGGCCAGAAAGCCCGCTTTTAATATGTAACATATTAGAGAAAGCATAATCCACATCATATTTCAACTGATACGACTGCATATTTGACTTCCACAAATATTTCATACCGTCTGCCATCGACTTATAACGATAATAATAATTACTAAAAATAGCACTCAAATTTCCTGAGGTCTTATCTGTCAAAACATGATTCCAACGGAAAGTAGCAGTAGTATTACCCCAGTTCATACCATACCCCCGAACCAACTGATTAAAATAAGTATGATCTCCACCATTATATATGGAAAAGAAAAAACGGTTCCGATCATTCAGTGTCGAATTAATTTTAGCATTTATATCATAGAAATTCATTTTTGTGCCTCGAAATCGCTCCAGCACCCCAAGTATAGCACCCGGATAAGCAAATCTAGTAGATAGCAAGTATGATGTCTTACCTCTCTTTATTGGACCTTCCAATTGAAGTTTCGAAGCGATAACACCAATTGTAGCACTCCGATGCTTTTCTTGATTATTTCCCTCACGCATTCTAACGTCAATTACCGATGAGGTTCTTCCTCCATACATCAACGGAAAATAAGATTTATAAAGATTAACTTGTTGTATGGCATCATTATTAAATACTGAAAAGAAAGATAAAGCATGATTCGGATTATAAACCATTGCTTCGTCCAACAGAACCAAATTCCCCCACTGATCACTCCCTCTAACAGAAATATTATTAGTCCCTTCATTACCACTAATAACACCGGGTAAATATTGCAACGACTTTAACACATCAGGTTCACTCCCCAAAGTCGGAAAAGACTGGATCTCTTTCTGAGTTAATGCTAACTGCCCGCCAAATTTTCGTTCACCTACTATCTCCACATCGTTTAATTGATAATTATCAGGCATTAGCGCAAAGTCATGAACCATATTAACTGCCAACGTCAATGTATCTATCTTAGTAGCATACCCCAACATTGAACATCTTAAAATACATTGTTTACTTTTGACATGAATGGAGTACAACCCATATGAATTAGTAGCCACCCCTGTCCCTAACACTAAGTCCGCAACATTAGCGTCAGAAAGTACCTCACCAGTTTTCCTGTCTATAACACGTCCTCTGACTGTAACGGTTTGGGCACCACAGATTGTGAAAGCTCCACAACAGGATAAAAAAAGCAATAATAAATACTTCTCCATCAAATCCTGTGTTTTTGATAATGATATATCTCTGAAATAGCACTTACGCGAAAGATTCCATAAGCTCCATTACTAATATTACTCTTTACAGAAGCAGGACGATTAGAGAAAGTTCCGCCATCTGAACGAATTTGTTTAATCATCCGATCATATACATTATAACAATTTTCAGAAATTGAATGCATTTGTACCCAAATCGAATCAGCAATGGGATAGCTCCATGTGGGACGATTAGGAAGTATAAACTGCTCCCCAACACTTACTGCATAATCTTCTACATTTTCTGTTAAATATTTATCATCTAAAATAGAAAATGGCCAGCCACCGCTATTTGT
>OODE01002382.1_pt1 | contig 9966 bp, 10 predicted proteins | sample 1671771 | NCBI WGS metagenome assembly OODE01 (sample SAMN06348191, study PRJEB24527) | human gut metagenome | biome: human gut; feature: ankylosing spondylitis patient; material: feces | host: Homo sapiens | place: China | collected 2015-10 | reverse complement strand
TTGTTGCTCAGGTGCTTATAAAAAACATTAAATTATAGTGTTGCGGAAATAAGGAAAAATACTCAAAACGCTTATTTGTCTTTTCCGGTTTTGAAGCAGGTATTATCATTAAACAGGTGTTTTCAAGATTAACGCCCTCTTTTTTAATACTTTCCACTATTATGTTAGCAGCATATTCAATAATAGCTTTATGTCCATCTTTAAAATCATATATAAAATTACGAACAGTCTTTATATTAATATCTACATCATTTCCTATACCAGACAAAGGGTAATAATCATGAATTACATAGTACTTACATTCTTTAAAAGCCATGCTTCTTTCTTTTTTCATTCGAACTAAATATGAATCACGATGACGGAATTCTTTAATTTTCTTATCATATTTAAGAGTATACATAGCACTTTTTCTGTTTTAAAGGTTAATACTTTGTAAAAGTAGCAATAAATAAATTAATATTGTCATAATAATTAAATGTTAGATAACATAAAAAGTCCCGACCGCTACCAGTCAAGGCTCAAATTTATCAATGATGATTTTTATTACAAACTTGCCGCTAATGAGAAAGGTTGTGGAATTAAGGATGAAAAGCCCCGACTTTCGCAAGCCGGAGCATCTAAATTTAAAGTTTTTCTATTTGCTCCGCTTGATTATAAATACTACAACCAGCAAAACAGCTATTCCAACACACATCCAACCTATTTGTTCCGGTAATGTGGATTCCTTATTGTCTTTTATTTCTTCTGACCGGCTTTTCTCATGGTTCTGAGAAGACAACTCCTTGTCAGCATCCACTTTCATACTATCCTGTATTTCTACATTTGTTTCCTCCTTCTTCCTGAGGTCACCTTTTATCTGCCCGTCAGCAAGTAACGGACGTTTACCTGTCAGACTGTCAACCGGCTTCCGGGTATCATAAACACGGAAATCAATCACATAACTGCCTTCAGTAGCAATGAGGGTTGATAAAGAGGTATGAGAACCTTCCACCACATGAACAGATTCAGATATGCTGTCAGTACTGACAACTTTCCTTTCTTTCATTACAGCCTTATGCGAGCTGCCACAGGCAAACAGCAGGAACAGACACATAAAGGGAGCCAGCAATATATGCCGGCTTACCCAGTTCATAACCTTAGCCAACATAAGAGATATCATTTATACGGTTCATCCAGCCCCGTTTGAACTTGTTATTTGCAGGGCGCTTCCGGCATATATCCTCGATGAAATCAAACCGTGCAATCTTGATCTGATCAAACAGTTCACGTGGATTACGGGAATTGACTGCGGCAAGTGTCTTAGACCCGACAATGCCATCAGGAATCACGCCAAGCAAATCCTGCGGTATTTTGATACCGTGCACTCCGCTTGCCCAGATCCAATCGACAAGGATATCAGCTATGGATTGGGATTTAATTTCGTCAGCTTTCCACCTGTCCCAATACATGGTTTTCAAAATCTCCGTCCATTCCTCTTTCGTGATGTTTTTCAATCTTTCAACCGTAGGCTTGGGATAGCCTTTCTTTCGGCAATACGCTTCATAAGTTCCAATGGTCACACCCATATTGGTAGCCCCTCCTAAATCGTCCGGGTCATTTACAAAACCGCCTTCCCACTTCAGGATAAACGGTGCAAGTTTTTTCACATCAGCCATTTTTCTTTTCCTCCTTATCTTTAATTAATGTAGTCCTGCGTGGTGGAATACGACGACCGCATTCGCTGTCAGGCCTGTCACAACGGTTATGCTCGGCATCTTTCAATTGCAGTTCCAGCTCGTGGCACTTATGAATCCATGCCAGCTTATCAGACTGTTCATTACGAAGCTCAACGTATAACGCATCAATCTTGGCGTCACGCTGGGCGATGCGTTCTTCCAGCCAGTCAACCTGCTTACGCTCGTTCTCATCCTCCATCGAATCGGCGGACGCATCCTCTTTCCGTGCGTTAGTCTTGCGGTTCACCCAGAACGTGACACCCCAGCGGACAGCCTCCAATCCTCCGAAAGCCCCGATTATAGCCAACCAGTCGTTTAATTCCATTTCGTCTATTGTTTATCTGAATTATAAAAATACACACCTCAAAGATATCCCTATCCGTTTGCATCATCGCTGCCAAAGCCCCGAAATCCATTGCCATGATATGACAATAAAAAAAAGAGCCTGCTACGGAATTTAATCCGCAACAAGCTCTTGGTCTTACACATCTGCAAAGATAAAAACTCACATTCCTGTTTCAAACTTTTTCACCTAAAAATATAGTAGAAATAGATACATGGTAGAAAGTGGGTAGAATCCTAAGAAAAATATCTTTTGTTCTACCCTATTTTTTGAACAGAACTTATCTGATTCATTTTCAATGCTGTTTCCAAGTTCCCCCGGAACTTAGGCGGATGAAAGGAGATATTATGGCAAAAATGCATAAACTGACCAAGGGTGGACAAACCATTTATCCAGCTACCATTTATGACGCAGTGGTCAACCCCAAGACACGAAAGAGTCTGACTACGGAACTGTCGGGTTTAAATAAAGGAAGTGCCATTTCAACGCAATTTGATACAGACTTTTCGAAAACCAGACTTGGGATCCCAAAAGAAAATAGAAGCACAGGAAAAATTTTAAGTTATAGGAATGGAACAACCGGAGATCTCACTGTTGAAATGTATATGGGAACATCAATGGATGATCAATATTGGAGCGACGATTTATTTTGGTGCCAGTTGTTGCCATCGACCAAATTTCCCTTCATCAACATCACGGCAATAACCGGCAATAATTACAACACGCCTGATTCTGCCAGGAATGCTCTGCCGAATACTTACAATAAAAAAATCGGATTGGTTTTCACTTATAGAGATTTGACAAACAGATATAGGGTATATCTGTACAATTCTGAAACGAGTAATTATATACCGCTTGATTCTTACATGTACGATTCTGTCGTGTATAATTCAAACAAATCTAATACGAGGTTGTCGATAAGCAGTATTAACCGGAGAAAAGGATTTATCTTATCGTATCAAAACGAAGACAGGTTTACAATTGAAATATACAATTCTGATAGTGTAGAGAATTCAAATTGGATAAATGACAAGAATTGGATCGAAGTATTAACAATTGACTCTCTTGAAGAAGTTCAAAACGACTTGATGAAAATACGACACATGTTGCAGGATGTGTCAATCAACAAGGTATATGATGAACTATTGTTTATAAACAAAACAATAGACGGTTCTGGAAATATTGTAAATGGGAATGGAGTTCTCATAGAAAAAATTGATATACCGGTAGGGAAAGAATATGTCTATACCAATGCATATTCAGTTTCTTTTTATCGAGATGATGACACGCTGCTTAGCACGATAAACATGGGTGCTCCAACAGGAAAAAATATATCAAAAAGAGAAATCCCCTCAGAAGCGTCATATTGTAGGGCGTGGAACAACAGCGCAAGAGATTTCTATTATCTATCATTTGATGAAAATTTTATTCCGCTTGAATTCGGTATAACACAGCTTCCTGAAACTTTTTTCGATAAAAACCTGATAACAAACAATAATCTTATTGATGGTTATAATAATGTAAATGGATCGTTACAGTCAAATGAAGCCTATAGTACTACACGATTGATTAGAATCGTTGACAATGTTACATCTGTATTTACCAATGCTTTTTCAGTTGCTGTGTATACAGCAGATGGCATGTGGATTGGATATAGGGGTAGTCAAGGAAGACGTTTCAGGGAGGTGATGACGGGTGAGAAAAATTGGGAATATATAATTTTTAATTTTGACAGTGCGGACTTCCCGTTTGTTTCATTGAATTATTTTCCCTGCAACCCACAAAATGTAAGAAATGTAAAGTTAGATAGGGATGAAATAATCAATATGGCATATAGAGGGAAGAAATTCTGCTCGTTTGGAGATTCTATCGTTGAGCTGATCTCGTGGCAGAAGTATGTATGGAAATACTTTCAATTCTCAACGCATTACTGTCGAGGTATCGGAGGTTCCAAGGTTACATCCATTTCTCCACAAACCAAAAAGGTGGATGAAAATGGCTACTATAATGCCGCTCATCCTGAGGAAGGAACTATCACTATACAGGATAATATGTGTGGTGACGGACGAATAAATACTATTCCGACCGATACGGATGTATTAGTTATATATGCCTCTGCTAATGATATCACGGCAAGTGCCCAAATCGGGGAACTTGACGATCAGGACGAAACTCATTTAAAATATGCCTATGGACTAATGTTGAGAAAGATTATCAAAAGATTGCCGGATGCCAAGATCTTCGCTTGCATTCCACATAATTTTTACAATTCTCATAATAATGCCGATTATCCTTATAAAAATAATATAGGATTGACGATACAAGATTACGGGAGTGTGATAAAAGAAGTATGTGCAATATATTCTGTTCCCGTTATTGATGTAAATGCATTAAGTGGAATATCGACACTTAATATCACAACGTATTTGCAGGATCAAGTTCATCCAAATTCCGCAGGAGGTATGAAGATAGCTAACGTTGTCATTGATGCTTTGATTCAATATGTTCTTATGGATCTGGCCAGTCCTTATATCGAAGATACAAAAATGTAAATTATGATGATTCGAAAGTTAATAACTAAAATAATGAACCATCTGTCCGTAGAAGTACATCCGGATGCGGAATGGTTCTAGAATGTTAAAGGGTGCACTCTTCAAGAGAGTCATCCTTTAAATAGTCGTTGTTTTTTAAAATCATTTATCGAAAAGGTTTGCATTATTTGCAAAGGATGTTTATTTTTATTTTATTTGCCATAAATATAAAATACTATGATAAACAATGAAGCTATAACTTTGAATGACACTGTAATTGAATGTATTCGTTGGTGCATATTAGTGCCTTTATTCTTTGTCGCTCTGTCTTTTGTTATGAAAATAGTTATATTTATCATAAAAGGATGTACACTAAAAGAGATTCTATATAAATATTACAAATATAGATGGAGTGTTGCTTTTGGTTCTGGAATATTGTCAATGATCATTATCTTTTGGATATTGTTTGCCTATGTTTTTAATCAAGGTGAATTATTCAGAACAAGCATGGACACCCGGATATCAACTAAAATGGAAGATTGGGGAGGTTTTGCTACTTGCGTAACTGCAATATTTGCCTTAGTGTCCGTATTTCTTGCATTTAAAGCCTTTAGTTCACAGACTTTAGCGGCAAAAAGAGCTTCATTTGATGCTACCTTTACTCAAATATTTGCTCAGCACAGCATACTTTATAAAAAAGTCCAATGCCCGTCGCTAGTACATTGTCATTTTGCAGGATTTAGAAGATATTTTCAAATCAGAATATATTATAGTGCAGGACCAGTTACAAATCAACAAATTTGGGAAGAATACAATAGACGCTTACAAATAGGATGTGGAGAAGAATGTTCCAGCAATTTTAAAAATTATTTCAAATATATATATAAAGAGGTGACTTATATAAGGAACAACCCAGGCGGGATTTTGAATGATGCAGACCAAAGACAATATGTAGGATTGATTGAAGGGCAAATGAATAATGATGAATTATTCTGTTATCTTGTAAATCAATTAGAATATTACGAGAATCATAAGGGAAATACTGAACGCCAACAAAAGCTAATCAGATATTTCAGATATCTTAAAGATAATAATTTTTTTAGAGAAATTTGTAAGGAAAGCAGTGGTTATCAACAAGATGTAATAGATACGCTTAAATTATTTCAACAGGAAATAGGCGAATCTCCCCTAGTGAATGATGTCTACGATTTATTGACACAAAGAAACTGGTTCCTTTCAAATTAAGATTGTTTGATGAATAATCCTGTGCCAAAACGGAAACTTGTCAGGGGTGGATGGACCGAATATCCGGGACCACCCTCCCTTTTCAAAGATTAACGGTTAGTACCATTCCGCATCCGGATGCATTTCTACGGACAGATGGTTCATTATTTTGGTGATTAATTCTCGTATCATAAGTATATTATTCCATAATGTCTGAAACCCCATACGGGTTATCCAATGCGGCAATCACACATTTTTGAGCGATATCAGCTCTTCTGTCAGTAACCGCTATGATTCTGTAATTCGTTTTGTCTTCCTTAGCCGTCCGGAATGTATTTCCTGAAAAGTTTAAGCGACTAAGTTTATAACCAATCATCTGCCATAAGGCTCCTCCTACAAGATATCTTCCGATCCCTTCTGTCATGTGCAGACAGTCCCTGCTCAAATCTGTACCATAATGCCAGTTCATAAAATTATTATCCTTACCGGCCATAAATGGAAAATCTACCGCAGCCTGATTCAAGTCAGTCATTGATTCAGCCTCTTCTATGGTTGGGACCACGGTTGTTACAGGAGTGCCCGTTTCCGGATTGGATTGAGACACAACTCCCTGTATGGTCGTGTCGGTCCTTAAAGACGTGCCTCTGGCATTTTGTACGGCTGTTCCGGAAGGGATGACGAATTTTACTTCCGGGCAATGTTGCAATACCTTTTGAGCCAAGCGACACAATTCCGTATACATACCCAGCTGCCTCTGTTTTTGATTAATGCCGAAACTCAGCCACTTGTCCTTCGAACCTTGCGATGATGAAAGCGTATGATATACGCTGTACGCCCATGTCATGTTGAAACAGATTACAGGATGCGAGAACAGGCAACATCTATCAATGATGTCAGCAAACAGATTCACATAGTTCTTGGTAATATTCCCTTTCTCGTCCTGATCCCAATAGGTTGACTCATCTGCGGATTGATATGCTCCGTTCTGGATTACCACAAAATCCCACGCTTCATCGGACAAGGCTTCTTTTACCGTACTGGTGCTATTCTCCCAGGCAATGGCATTCAAATTCCACTTATAGTAGGATATTTTGCGGTCGGATTCGTAAAATGTTATATAATCCTTAATTCCAGAAGCGCCAACATAAAGGTTGCCGATAACAATATTAAAATTATAACTATGCGCTATATCTCCAACGTAATTAATCGTGTCAACCCCAAAGGAAGAACCAATGAAAAGTATCTTAAGAGAATGATAAAAATCAGTGATTTTTACATCATTAATATGCTTATGGATAGACTCATTGACATCACTGATTTTTTCGTCAAATCCTTTAATCCGAAATCCCTTGAAATAGTAACCGGTAATCTTCTCAACTGCCTCCGAAGTGCCAAAAAATGCCATTTGCATCGCATCCTCAGTGAGTTTGTAATAAGTACCGCTGTCCTGATAGGAGATGATGGATGATGTATTAGTTGAGTTTTTGAACTTCATATTCAGTCCGAGACTGTTGGCTTTTACTTGTTTTCCAGCCTTGTCATATACAGAAATCAAGTCACCGGCTTTCAAAGTTATGTCATACAAATTTTTAGTGCGCAAATATCCTTCCATTGAATCTGCTTTCAGATTCTTACCCTCACCTGTCCAGCGTCCGGTAACCAGATCATCCTCATTAATATATATGCGTCCAACATTACCACCGTTAACCGATTCGTCAATATTAAAAATGTGTTCTATATTGTCGGTTGTTGACTGTTCCAAAGACTCCACACTTTCTGTCAGTTCACTGATTTTATCCTCGGCTCCTTTCACGTAAGCCCCCTTAATCACAAACCCGTTCAAAAACTCCACATTGGATGTTTCAACTGTCATATAAATCTCAACGGCATCAGTATTTCCAATCAGAATACCATTACCGGAATCATACCAGCTCCATTCCGCCTTGTTTTTTGCGGAACCCCTGAATTTGAATGTTATGCCATAATCATTCATTTTCACTTGTTTTCCGGAAGCTTCATACATTGTTAAAATAGCACCACTTTTAATCAAAGTACTCACCTCGGTATTACGTTTATAAGAAGAGTTATCATTATGAGTCAATGATGATCCTTCTCCCGTCCACTGGCCTGTTACCCATGAATGGATATTGAGATTGATATATCCGGTATCGCCGCCGTTTAAGGAACTTTCTAATTCGGAAATTTCCGTAGTCAGACTTTTTTGTGTATTGGGGTTGACCACAGCGTCATAGATGGTAGCCGGGAATATGGTTTGTCCACCCTTGGTCAGTTTATGCATTTTTACCATAATGTATCTTATTATTAGCCTAAGTTCCGGGGGAACTTAAGCTATCATTATTTTATGTAACTATTTATTTAACTATTAAATCATTATTTCTCTTCCGGTGGCAGAGGAGGTACAAAATCACTCAGCACATCATCATACTCCCTCTCTGACAGAGGGACGCTCTGCACCGCATTGTATGCGGCATAATCCGGATAGGACATGATCTCTGCCGTGCTCTCATCCGTCTTTCCGGCAACGAGGATAACACCTGTATTCTCCACCGATACAAGATTGCAGATGCCATCGGCAAAATCAGCATCGGAAAGATAGTATTCGCGTTTGACCGACAGAGCACCGGGACGTAGTCCATGCCTGTCAAAAATGACCAACAGACCACCATCATCAAGCCTGTGGCAGTTCTTGTACCCGTGCCCGTCAAACTCCGCAACGACACACCCCGACAGGACTGTGCGGTAAGTAAACCGGAAGGGAGTATTTATATCTCCATTCAGGCTCTTCTCTATGATTTTAAAATCGGACTGATAATTAATTCTTATCATAACTCTTATAATATTGATGTTACATCGTCTATCTCCTCGGCTGTCAGGTATCCGTTCAAGTCAACACTTCCGCCACCTCCTGTCATGCCTGTAGGACTCCATTTCCCCTTTATCTTGCATTCATATATAGGGCCCGGTATGGTATCCCCCACAATAGCCCAGTCACCCACAACAGGAGATGGAACAGCCTCTTCCAGCAATTTAAGAGTAGAAAATAATCCCTTGTTGCGGATACCGTTCTGCTTGACCTTTTCTAGTTCGGTAGAAGTCTTACTAAAGTTGTTGTTAAGACGGTCTGCCGCCTCACTCCAAGTACCTGTCTTATTGATCGAATTCAGTTCCATATCACTTCTTTACTTTTAAAGTCCCGTTTGTCACGACTCCTTCTACTGTCTCATATTCCACATATACCTGACCTGACGAAACATCATCTTTCCCCGGCCAATTACTGCAATCAATATTGGCCACATGCTTATACACATTCACCCCGTTGTATATTGGTTTCATCCCGACCAGCAGCATTTCGCCGTTGGAACCATAAAAGGATACGTTATTGGGATTAAGAATGATATCCGTATTTTCTACATAATTCTGTATTCTGATACGTTCCGGATATACAGTCGTTTCTAGTATCAATTGGTCCCCTGCATATTTCCGCAAAATCAAATCACCATATTCCCATCCGTCCGATGATGTGTCGAACCTTAATATCAAGGTGGCATGTCCTTCAGTCGTGTACATTTCAAGAGTATTTTTATCCGGATCAATGACAATGCGTTTCCCGTCAACAGATGTTTCTACTTTTCCGCGGAAAAATCCGCCCAAGGCTTCAACCACACCGCGGAACTTACCACCCAAGGCATAAATATAGCCACGCAGGAACGTATCGCCACCATGAGTGGCAACGAAGTTCGCCATATTCGCCCATTCTTCATCGGTGGGTTGATAATTCGGATCATTACGAAACCTCATCACGGTCAATATAGCCTGTTGTAACGTGCCACCTGCCCAAAATGCCACATCATCATCGTCATTGTATATGCCGCTAACTCCGGCTGTGACCTTCTGCATCTTGCCATCCTTGTAGTTGCCTAACTGGATCATATTGGCCAATATCAAACCGCCAAGGATGTCCACAGAACCATCCTTAATCGCGCTGGCGATATAATTGATTGACTGAAAACCGGCCATGGACTTGTCGTTATCAAGAATTGAAGGCTTCCAATCGGTGGCGATGGTCCCACGCTCTAGCTGAAGATCACAAACGGTTGCGGTACCACTGATAAGAAATATACCACTGCCATTG
>OODE01002356.1_pt1 | contig 10044 bp, 8 predicted proteins | sample 1671771 | NCBI WGS metagenome assembly OODE01 (sample SAMN06348191, study PRJEB24527) | human gut metagenome | biome: human gut; feature: ankylosing spondylitis patient; material: feces | host: Homo sapiens | place: China | collected 2015-10 | reverse complement strand
CTCTCCCGCTTCACGCGGGAGGGCGCGGGAAAGGAGGGATTAACTTTTGATATGGCAGATGATTGAAGATTGGTTTCGCGGCATTTTGACAGACGGGATTTTATCAAACCTTTCCGGCTTGTTTGACAGCGTAAATACAGAGGTTGGAGAAATCGCAACACAAGTCGGCACGACCCCCGCCGGGTGGAACGCGGGCATATTCAACATGATACGCAGCCTTTCGGAAAACGTCATTGTGCCGATTGCGGGCGTTATCATTACCTTTGTCATGTGTTATGAACTAATCCAGCTTGTAATTGAAAAAAACAATCTGCACGATCTCGACACTTGGATATTTTTCAAATGGATTTTCAAAACCTTTGTTGCGGTGCTGCTGGTAACAAATACTTGGAACATCGTCATGGGTGTTTTCGACGTTACGCAGAGCGTCGTCAACGACAGCGCGGGCGTTATCCTATCCGACACAAGCATAGATATTGCAACCGTTATCACCGACATAGAAGCAAAGCTGGACGCTATGAGCGTGGGCGGTCTTTTGGGGTTATGGTTTCAATCCCTCTTTGTAGGGCTTACCATGAAAGCCCTGTCAATCTGCATTATGCTTGTGGTGTATGGGCGCATGATTGAAATATATCTTGTAACGAGCGTTGCCCCTATCCCTATGGCAACAATGGTAAATCACGAATGGGGCAGCATGGGACAGAATTACTTAAAATCTTTGCTTGCGCTTGGTTTTCAGGCGTTTCTGATCTTGGTGTGTGTCGGCATTTATGCGGTGTTGATACAAACAATCGCAGCGACCGACGACATTTCCGGCGCGATCTGGGCTTGCATGGGCTATACCGTCCTCTTGTGCTTTACGCTTTTCAAAACGGGAAGCCTTGCAAAGAGCGTCTTTTCGGCACATTAAGGGGGTGAGTTATGATTTGAAAATCGGTTTAATCGACGTTGACAGCCATAATTTCCCCAACCTCTGCTTGATGAAGCTATCCGCGTATCATAAAGCAAAGGGGCATACGGTGGAATGGTGGAACGCAAAGGGGCGGTACGACCTTGTATATAAAAGCCGCGTCTTTACGGACACCTATTCCAAAGACACGATAACCGTTACCAACGCGGAACAAGTTATTTTCGGCGGTACGGGCTACGACACGAAAAACCGCTTGCCGCCGGAAGTGGAACACAGTTACCCGGATTATTCTATCTACCCGCAGTTTTTCGGGATTGCCTACGGCTTTTTAAGCCGGGGTTGTCCGAGAAATTGCGGGTTTTGCATTGTCAGCGGTAAAGAGGGGCGCAAAAGCGTCAAGGTTGCGGATTTGTCCGAGTTTTGGAAATGGCAGCCGGAAATAAAAATCATGGACGCTAATCTGCTTGCCTGTCCCGACCATGAAAATCTCATTGAGCAGCTTATGCAGAGCCGCGCATGGGTGGATTTTTCGCAAGGGCTGGATATTCGCCTTGTGAGCAGGGATAATGTCAGCCTGTTAAATCGGGTACGGATAAAAGCGGTACATTTTGCATGGGATAATCCCGACGAGGACTTGACCGGGTATTTCCAACGTTTTTTGGATTTGACCGCCATTAAGAGCAGCCGCCAGCGGCGCGTGTATGTTCTTACCAACTACGGCAGCACTCACGAACAGGATTTATACCGCGTGAACACCTTGCGGGCTATGGGCTTTGACCCGTATGTGATGATTTACGAGCGTCCAACCGCCCCGCCTGTTACCCGCCATTTGCAACGGTGGGTAAACAACAAGCGGCTTTTCTATGCTGTTCCCCGCTTTGAAGATTACATTCCGGGCAGAAAGGAGGTATGAAATGGCGTATGTAACCGTCCCAAAGGACTTAACAAAAATCAAAAGCAAGGTAATGTTCAACCTTACGAAACGACAGCTAATTTGTTTCAGCGCGGCGGTAGCAATCGGACTGCCGCTGTTCTTTTTGGTAAAAGACAGCGTTGGAACAACCACAGCGGCATTGTGCATGGTGCTTGCCATGCTGCCTATGTTTTTGCTTGCCATGTACGAGAAAAACGGGCAACCGCTGGAAGTGATTATTCGGCAATTTGTGGAAGTGAAGTTTCTTCGCCCCAAAGAGCGACCTTATCAGACCAACAATTTTTATGCCGCCCTTGCGCGGCAAGAGCAATTAGATAAGGAGGTACGGGCGATTGTCAAAGGAAAAGAAAAACACCCAAAACGAAAAGCGTAAACTTTCCCGACAGGAAAGAAAACAGATAGATACCCTTATCCGACAGGCAAAGGGCGACGGGAAGCCCCATACGGCGCAGGACAGCATACCGTTTGAGCGAATGTATAAGGACGGGATTTGCCGCCTTGCAAACGGGCGGTATTCCAAGTGCATTGAGTTTGAGGACATCAACTATCAGCTTGCGCAGCCGGACGACAAAACCGCCATTTTTGAAGCCCTTTGCGATATGTATAACTCGTTCGACGCTTCTATCAACGTGCAGCTTTCCTTAATCAGCCGCCATGCGAACAAGGACGATTTCAAGAACAGTATCACGATTGCGCCGCAGAATGACGACTTTGATAGTATCAGAGCCGAGTACACCGAAATGCTGCAAACGCAGCTTGAACGCGGAAACAACGGGCTTATCAAGACCAAGTTTCTTACCTTTACCGTTGAAGCAAAGGACATTAGATCGGCGCGGGCGCGTCTTGCCCGCATTGAAACGGACACCCTCAACCATTTTAAGGTGATCGGCGCGGCGGCGCGGGTATTGGACGGGAAACAGCGTCTTGAAGTGCTGCATGGGATTTTCCACCCGGACGGGGAACGCTTTAACTTTGCGTGGGAATGGCTACCCGCAAGCGGTCTTTCTGTCAAAGACTTTATCGCGCCGTCCTCTTTCCGATTTGGCGACGGGCGAATGTTTCAAATGGGCGGCAAGTTTGGTGCGGTTTCCTTTTTGCAGATCGTCGCGCCGGAACTCTCCGACCGTATGCTTGCCGACTTCATGGACGCGGAAAACGGGATTATCGTCAATCTGCACATTCAGAGTATCGACCACAACGAAGCAATCAAGACGATTAAGCGCAAGATCACCGACCTTGACCGCATGAAGATTGAGGAACAAAAGAAAGCAATCCGCAGCGGGTACGACATGGATATTATTCCGTCCGACCTTGCCACCTACGGAGGGGAAGCAAAAAACCTACTCCGCGATTTGCAGAGCCGCAACGAAAGAATGTTTCTGCTCACGCTGCTTGTCTTAAACTTTGCGGATACCAAGCAGAAATTGGATAACGAAGTGTTCGGGGCGGCAGCAATCGCACAGAAATACAACTGCATTTTGACCCGCCTTGACTACCGGCAGGAACAGGGGCTTATGTCCTCTATCCCGTTGGGGGAAAACCTTATCCATATCCAGCGCGGCTTGACGACCAGCAGCACCGCCGTTTTCGTTCCCTTTACGGTGCAAGAGCTGTTCCAAAGCGGCGAAGCATTGTATTACGGCTTAAACGCCCTTTCCAACAACATGATTTTGTGCGACCGAAAGAAGCTGAAAAATCCCAACGGCTTGATACTCGGCACACCGGGCAGCGGCAAAAGTTTTTCTGCAAAACGCGAAATCACAAACGCTTTTCTTATCACGTCCGACGACATTATCATTTGCGACCCCGAAGCCGAATATTACCCCCTTGTCGGACGTTTGAAAGGACAGGTTATCAAGGTTTCGCAGAACAGCACGCAGTACATTAACCCTATGGATATTAACCTCAATTACAGCGAGGGCGACACGCCCATAGCCTTAAAGAGCGATTTTATCCTTTCCTTTTGTGAGTTGATTATGGGAGGTAAAAACGGGCTGGAAGCTGTCGAAAAGACCTTGATTGACCGCGCTGTTATCAGCGTGTACCGCAACTACCTTGCCGACCCGAAGCCGGAGAATATGCCGATTTTGGGCGACCTCTACGACGAGATCAAGAAGCAGCCGGAAAAGGAAGCGCAGCGTATCGCGGCGGCATTGGAACTCTATGTAAACGGCAGCTTGAACATTTTTAACCACAGGACAAACGTTGACATTCATAATCGCCTTGTCTGCTTTGATATTAAGGAACTCGGTACGCAGCTTAAAAAAGTCGGTATGCTTATCGTCCAAGACCAAGTATGGAACAGAGTAACGGTAAACCGCAGCGAGGGCAAGGCGACGCGGTATTACATCGACGAATTTCATTTACTCTTGAAAGAGGAACAGACCGCAGCATACAGCGTCGAGATTTGGAAGCGTTTTAGGAAGTGGGGCGGTATTCCGACAGGTATCACGCAGAACGTCAAAGACCTTTTGACGAGCAGAGAAGTTTCAAATGTTTTTGAAAACAGCGATTTTGTCTATATGCTCAACCAAGCCCAGGGCGACCGGGAAATCCTTGCCAAGCAGCTTAACATTTCGCAGCAGCAAATGACCTATGTAACCCATTCCGAAGCGGGCGAGGGACTTATCTTCTATGGCAACGTGATTTTGCCCTTTATTGACCGTTTCCCAAAAGATACGGAACTCTACCGCGTGATGACGACCAAGCCCGGCGAGGTGTCGGCATGAGGATAGAAACGGATAAAATCTATTGCGGCGACAGCTTGCAAGTGCTTCAAACCTTGCCGGATAACTGTTTGGATTGTTGCGTAACGTCCCCGCCCTACTATGCTTTGCGCGATTACGGCACAGACGGGCAGATCGGGCGTGAAGCAACGCCGGAGGAATATGTTTCCCGCATTACAGCGGTTTTCCATGAGGTAAAGCGGGTGCTTACGCCGGAGGGTACTTGTTGGCTGAATATCGCGGACACTTATTGCGGTACAGGCAGCAAAGCCGACCACCAAGACCCGAAATATCCCAAAGGCAGGAACGGGCAGCAAGTGGCGGTAAACCACCGCGCCCCCGGCTGCAAGCCAAAAGACCTAATCGGTATTCCGTGGCTTGTAGCCCTTGCCTTGCGGGGCGACGGTTGGTATTTGCGCAGTTCTATCATTTGGCATAAGGGAAACGCCATGCCGGAAAGCGCGCGGGACAGACCGACGCGCTGCTATGAATATGTGTTTCTGCTTACCAAGTCGAAGAAATATTACTACGATTGGCAAGCAGTAGCCGAGCCGATAGCCCCCACAACGGCGGTACGGCTGAAAAGCGGAGTTGGGAAAGGCAACAAATATGCTGCTACCGTTCCGGGGCAAAACCAGCCGCAGAAAATCAACCGCCCCCGCAGGAAAGGCGCATACACCGACGAAATGATTTCCCCCGTCCGCAGCCGCCGCAACGTTTGGCAGATCAACACAGCTTCCTATCGCGGCGGGCATTTTGCAGCGTTCCCGCCGAAACTTGCGGAAACGTGCATTTTGGCGGGCTGTCCTGTCGGCGGGATTGTGCTTGACCCGTTTTTAGGCAGCGGCACGACCGCAGCGGCGGCAAAAAGCCTTTCCCGCCGCTATATCGGTATAGAGATCAATCCCGAATACTGCACCCTTGCAAAACAGCGTATTGGAGGTGATGAACATTGAGCAAGGAATTAAAAGCCCCCGACAAGGTAACACAGAAAATGACCCGCGACGGGGCGGTTGCGGAAAACCTTACAACGGGCGAAACGACGAGTATCAGCGAAAGACCGCCGGAGGAAAACTATTCAGCCCCCGCAGCGGGAGCAGCGGAAAAAGCGACCCAACGTATCGGCACAGAGGTTAGCCGCCATTTAGAAAAGGGCGCGGAGAAAAAGGCCCTTGACGCAGCGCAGCTTAAAACCCATACGTCCCGCTTGCAGTTTTCCGAAGCGGAACGGGCAACGCCGGAACTGCAAAAGGCAATCAAAAAATCCGATACGGCGGCTGACCGTTTAGACAAAGCGCGGGCAGCTATCCCCAAACAGACCAAAATCACAAAAGAGCGCGTTTTTGACGAGGCCAAAGGCAAAGCAAAGACGCGCCTTGCTTTTGAAAAGACGGATAAGCCCCCAAACGGTAAATTGCGTCATAACCCGTTATCCCGTCCGGCGCAGGAATTGGACGCCGCCGTACATGGAAAAATCTATGAGGTAGAGAAAGAAAATGTCGGTGTGGAAAGCGGACACAGGATAGAACTTGTGGGCGAGAAAGCGGGCGGCATGACGACGCGGGCGGTAAAACGCGGCATACGCAGCCATAAGCTGAAACCCTACCGGGCAGCGGCAGCAGCCGAGAAAAAGGCAGCAAAGGCAAACGCCGATTTTCTCTATCAAAAGGCGCTGCATGATAACCCCGCCCTTGCGCACTCTAACCCGATTTCCCGGTTTTGGCAAAAGCAGCGCATTAAAAAGCAGTATGCAAAGGCGTTGAAAACAGGCGGCAAGGTGAAAAAGACCGCCGAAGCCACCGCAAAGGCAGCGAAGAAAACCGCGCAGGAAACCAAACGGGCGACGTTCTTTGTCGTCCGGCATTGGAAAGGCTGCTTGCTTGTGGGCGGGATTGCCTTTATCGTGCTTCTGTTTTTCGGCGGCTTGTCCTCTTGTTCCCTGTTCGGCGGCAACAGCGGCAGCGGTTTGATTGCGTCGTCCTATCTTTCCGAGGACGCGGATATTACGGGCGCGGAAGCAGCTTACACCGATATGGAAGCAGAGTTACAAGATATGCTGGATAATATCGAACGCGAATACCCCGGCTACGACGAATACCGGGTAAACGCGGACGAGATCGAGCATGACCCTTATGTGCTAATCTCTATCCTTTCCGCGCTGCATGAGGGCGTATTTACGCTCGATGAAGCGCAAAGCACCCTTGAAATGCTCTTTGAGAAACAGTATATCTTGACGGTTACGGAGGAAGTCGAGGTACGCTACCGCACCGAAACGCGGACGGACAGCGAGGGCAACGAATACGACGTTGAAGTACCCTATAACTATTACATTCTCCATGTGGATTTGGAAAACTTCAACCTCTCCCATGTTCCCGTTTACATTATGGGCGAGGAACAGCTATCCATGTACGCTATGTATATGTCGTCGCTTGGAAACAGACCCGACCTTTTCCCACAATCCGGCTATATCTCAAAATACTATGAAAACCCGCCAGCGGATTATGAAATCCCGCCCGCCTATCTGGAAGATGAACAGTTTGCGCGATTGATTGAAGAAGCGGAAAAGTATGTCGGTTTTCCCTATGTGTGGGGCGGCAGCAGCCCGGAAACCTCTTTTGATTGCAGCGGTTTTGTTAGCTATGTGCTGACGAACAGCGGCTTATACAATACGGGCAGACTTGGGGCGCAGGGGCTTTACAACATTTCAACCCGCGTTTCCAACCCGCAGCCGGGGGATTTGGTTTTCTTTACGGGTACATACGACACGCCGGGGGTATCTCATGTGGGTATCTACGTTGGCGAGGACGGGGACGGAAGCCCCGTCATGCTGCATTGTGGCGACCCGATACAATACACAAAACTTGATACAAGCTATTGGCAATCCCATTTTTACGCCTATGGGCGGCTACATTACAACTGACTTTGAAAGGAGTTAATTTCTATGGCAAACACGAAACTTGACCGTATCGAACGGGATATTGAGAAAACGAGGGCGAAAATCCTTGAATACCAAAAAAGGCTGAAAGACCTTGAAGCGCAGAAAATCGAGGAAGAAAACGCGCAGATCGTTCAAATGGTGAAAGCGGTACACCTTGACGGGGCGCAGCTTGCCGCGTTCCTCTCCGCTTACGCCAGCGGCGAAATTGCCTTGCCGCAGCCGGACGCAGACTATACCGACGAACAGGAGGAAACCGAAGATGAAGCATAAAAAACTGTTCCGCAGCGTTACCGCTTTGCTTGCCGCCCTTGTACTCATGGGCGGCTTTTCTGTTACCGCTTTTGCGGGCGGCGGTGATGTGAGCGACGAGCCGCCTACCCCCGTAACCGAAACCGAGCCGGAAGAAACGACGGGCGGCTATGAGCCGCAGCCCTTAACGCCGGAGGGCAACATGAGCCTTGTGGACGATATAACGGGCGAAGCGTCCGGCGATAAACAGTTTATTACCGTCGTTACGAAAAACGGAAACTATTTTTACATCATCATTGACCGCGCCGAGGACGGAGAAAACACCGTCCATTTCCTCAATCAAGTTGATGAAAAAGACCTTTTGCAGCTTATGGAGGACGAACAGACCGAAATCCCCGCTTGTAGCTGTACTGAAAAATGCGCCCCCGGAAGCGTCAACACCGATTGCCCCGTTTGCAGCGTCAACATGAGCGAGTGCGCGGGCAAGGAAGCCGAGCCGGAGCCGGAAGAAACCGAGCAGCCGGAGCCGGAGGAAGATAAAGGCGGCGGCATGGGCGGCGCTATTCTGCTTGTGGTGCTGCTTCTTGCCGCAGCGGGCGGCGGCGCGTTCTATTACTTTAAGATTATGAAACCCAAAAAGGACGCGGCAAAAGGCAGCAGCAACCTTGACGATCTCGACTTTGACGAGGACGACGAGGAAGAATTAGAAACCGAGCAGGAGGACGAGGAAGTATGAAACTTGTAATTGCAGAGAAACCGAGCGTCGGGGCGGCGATTGCCGCCGTACTTGGCGCGAATGAAAAGCGCAGCGGATATTTTGAGGGCAGCGGCTACCTTGTGTCCTGGTGTATCGGGCATTTGATTAGCCTTGCGGACGCGGCGACCTACAACGAGCAGTACCGAAAATGGAAGTATGACGATCTCCCCATTGTCCCGCAGGATTGGCAGTTTACCGTTGCCAGCGGCAAGGAGCAGCAGTTTTCCGTACTCAAAGACCTTATGCACCGCAGCGACGTTTCCGAGATTGTCAATGCGTGCGACAGCGGGCGCGAGGGAGAACTCATTTTTCGCTTTGTCTATGAACAGGCAAATTGCAAAAAGCCCTTTTCCCGCCTTTGGATTAGCAGTATGGAAGAAAGCGCAATCCGCGAGGGCTTTTCAAACCTTAAAGACGGGCGCAGCTATGACGACCTCTATCAATCCGCGCTTTGCAGAGCAAAGGCAGATTGGCTTGTCGGGATTAACGCGACCCGCCTTTTCTCTATCCTCTATCACAAAACGCTGAATGTCGGCAGAGTGCAGACGCCCACCCTTACCATGCTGGTAAACCGCGACTATGCGATCAGCAGCTTTAAGAAAGAAAAATATCATGTTGTCCGTCTGGACGCGGGTGGTGTTTCGGCTTTGTCCGAAAGGCTGAACGACGAAGCGGCAGCGCAGCAGATGAAAGCGGCTTGCGAGAAATCGCAAGCCGTTTGTACTTCCCTCAAAAAAGAGAAAAAGACCGTTGCACCGCCGAAGCTGTTTGACCTTACCGCGTTGCAGCGCGAAGCCAACCGCCTGTACGGGTTTACGGCGAAACAGACCCTTGATTATGCGCAAGCCCTCTATGAAAAGCGGTTTTTGACCTATCCCCGCACCGACAGCAAATATATCACTTCCGATATGCAGGACAGCACAAAGGAACTCATTACCGGGCTTTGTTCGCTGCTTCCCTTTATGCGGGACGTGAAGCTGCAAGCAGACCTTACAAGGGTTTGCGACAACAGCAAAGTAACCGACCACCACGCTATTTTGCCGACAGCCGAGTTTTTGAAAGCGGGATTTTCTTCCCTTGCCGACAGCGAAACAAAACTTATGACCCTTGTGTGCGCGAAGCTGCTTTGCGCCGCAGCCGCGCCCTATGAATACGAAGCGGTTACGGCGGTTATCTCTTGCGGCGGCTATACCTTTACCGTAAAGGGCAAGACGACGCTTTGCGAGGGGTGGCGTGAGATTGAAAAGCTGTCCCGCGCCGCGTCCGAGGAACAGGACGAGGACGCAGATCCGGAAACCGTTTTGCCGCCGCTTGCCGAGGGGCAGACCTTTGACAATCCGGCAGCGGAGATCTCCGAGCGTTACACGCAGCCCCCGAAAGCATATACCGAAGATACGCTTCTGTCCGCTATGGAGAACGCGGGCAAGGAAGAAACGCCGGAGGACGCAGAGCGCAAAGGGTTAGGCACTACCGCAACGCGGGCGGGTATCATTGAAAAACTCATTAGCGCGGGCTTTGCCGAGCGCAAGG
>OODE01002342.1_pt1 | contig 10119 bp, 9 predicted proteins | sample 1671771 | NCBI WGS metagenome assembly OODE01 (sample SAMN06348191, study PRJEB24527) | human gut metagenome | biome: human gut; feature: ankylosing spondylitis patient; material: feces | host: Homo sapiens | place: China | collected 2015-10 | reverse complement strand
AAGTCGAGAAGATATGGACTGCGTGGCAGAACTAATTTTTCCATCTATCGTTTTGATACGAGAGACAAAAGGATATTTTCGGTGATGGCTGTAGCAGGCCTGATTGTGCTTGGCGGAATTGTAACAAAAAAAGTATATTTTTTATATTTCCCGATGATGGAGGGAAATCCGTTAAACTGGGAAACACTTTTGATCTATGTCATTTATGGGGGAATGTGTATGCTTCCTATGGTGATTAATATTGTGGAGGATATAAAATGGCACTATTTGAAATCAGAAATCTGACATTTACTTACCCAGAGGCAAAGACACCGGCTTTGCAGGAGGTGAATGTTGCAATTGAACAGGGAGAATTTATTGTCATCTGTGGAAAATCTGGCTGCGGAAAGACGACATTGCTTCGGCATTTTAAAACTGCACTGACACCATATGGGACAAGAAGTGGAGAAATTCGATTTTTGGGGGACGCTTTGGAGCAGGTATCTGTCAGAACACAGGCAAGTGAGATCGGATATGTTCTTCAGAGTCCGGACAATCAGATTGTGACAGATAAAGTGTGGCATGAAATGGCATTTGGACTTGAGAATCTCGGATATGATCAACAGACGATTCGGCTTCGAGTAGCTGAGATGGCGAGCTTTTTTGGCATTCAGAACTGGTTTGCGAAAAATGTGGAGGAACTGTCGGGAGGACAGAAACAACTTTTAAATCTGGCTTCTGTGATGGCAATGCAGCCGAAGGTGCTTGTGCTTGATGAGCCGACTTCACAGCTTGACCCGATTGCGGCGAGTGAATTCCTTGCAACGATACGGAAAATTAATCTGGAACTTGGGACGACGGTGATCATCATCGAGCACCGTTTGGAAGAAGTGTTTCCGATGGCAGATAAAGTGCTTGTTCTGGAGGAGGGACGACAAATCTTGTATGATGAGCCAAGGCAGGTAGGAAAGGCGCTTGCCGGAAATGATCTGTTTCTTGCAATGCCAAGTCCGGTACAGATTTATGATGGAACGGGACAGGTCGGAACATGCCCTTTGACGGTCTGCGAGGGGAGAAACTGGCTGAAGGCACATTTTGAAAAAGAGCAATTTGGATTCTGTGAGACAGAGAACGAAAAGAGTACAAAAGGAAAAGATGAGGTTGTCATCGAGGCAAAGGAAGTGTGGTTCCGATACGAAAAAGAGATGCCGGATGTCGTGAAAGATCTGTCCCTGCAGGTAAAAAAGGGCGAACTTTTCTGCATGTTAGGCGGAAATGGAACTGGGAAAAGTACGACATTATCACTTTTATCCGGAATTCGAAGACCTTATCGAGGGAAAATCCTGCTGAAAGGAAAGGATATTCGCAAGCGAAAGGAAAAAGAATTGTTTCATGGTTTGATAGGGGTGCTTCCGCAGAACCCGCAAAGTCTTTTTGTGGGAAACACAGTCCGTGAGGACTTGTGGGAAATGTTTTCTGGATTTCATATCCAGCGAAAAAAGGAATATGAAAAGCAAATGGAGCGTGTGATTGAAGATACACAAATCGGTCATCTGCTTGATATGCATCCGTACGACCTAAGCGGCGGCGAGCAGCAAAGGGCGGCTCTGGCAAAGGTGCTTCTCCTGGAACCTGAGATTTTGCTTTTGGATGAGCCGACAAAAGGTCTTGATGGTTTTTACAAACAAAAACTTGCGGATATTTTTGAGCGTCTGAAAAAGAGAGGTGTCACAATTCTGATGGTGTCGCATGACATTGAATTTTGTGCTTCTTATGGAGATACGTGTGCAATGTTTTTTGATGGAAGTGTTATAACTTCGCAAAGTGCAAAAGCATTTTTTGTCGGAAATAGTTTTTATACAACAGCGGCAAACCGGATGGCGAGACAGTTATATCCGGATGCAGTAACAGTAAAGGAAGTGATAGAAGCATGCAGCAAAAACAGGCGACAGGAGTAGATACAAAGGCGATGCTGCCGATTTTTTCTTGTGGATTTATGGTTGTTGCTGAACTGTTTCTGCCGTGGTTTTCCATGCCGGTCTTGAAATACTCAAAACTTCAGACTTCATATACGTTGTGGAATGTGTCAGAATGTGTGGATAATATACAGAAAAGTATCCGTGGAGGAGGAAAACTTTCCATGGAACTGTTGACGGCGGAGGAAATAAAAACGATTGGGCAGTGGAGTATTGCCTTGCAGGTCTTTGCAATTATTTTGACAGTTCTCCTGATTGGTGTTGCGATTGCAGCATATAGGTGGAAGAAAAAAAGTGTAGTATATATTCGTCTCACCTTTTTGGTAGCGGCAATTTTGCCGGCACTGGCATTTGCGGCAAACATGCAGGGAAACCTGTTTCTAAATGAAAAGATTGGACGAGAGAGTCATTTTATCAATTTGACGATACACAGCTATCTTCAGCTGACAGCATTTCCATATGCACAGTTGATTCTTGCTTTAGTGATGATTGCAGCGGTCGGAAAGCTTTTGGATACGCAGTTTGAGTATGAGGCGATCATGTATATACAGAGAAGTGTGCGTGAGGATAAAAAAATCGGAAAGCGAACCAAAGTCTCCATTTTTTTGATTTTGTTTGCGATTCCGTGTTTGATTTTTTTCGGAATCTTTTTCCTGAATGACAGAAGCGCATCTTTCATTGCTTTGTGTATTATTGGGCTTGCAATGATACCGTTTTGCATGATTTTTGAAGATCGGAAACCACAGGCAAGGGAAGTGCTTTTGATTGCGGTTATGGCTGCGATTGCAGTTGTTGGGCGTATGGCATTTTTTATGCTGCCACAGTTTAAGCCGGTGACAGCCATAGTGATCATAACCGGAATCAGTCTCGGCGCAGAAGCAGGTTTTTTGACAGGTGCGGTTGCGGGATTTGTCTCTAATTTCTTTTTCGGTCAGGGACCGTGGACACCTTGGCAAATGTTTGCGTTTGGCATTATTGGGTTTCTTGCAGGTTTATTGTTCCGTGGAAAACGGGAAAAATATAAGAAAAGCAAGTTGATTTTATGCCTGTATGGGGGAATTGCAACACTTGTAATCTATGGCTTTTTGATGGATACGTCTTCCATTACTATGTTTGGCACCGGATTTTCGTGGAAGGCGCTTGCGGCAATGTATGCAAGTGGTCTGCCGTTTAATATCGTGCATGGGATTTCCACAATGGTGTTCCTGTTCTTTCTGGCGGGACCGATGGATCGAAAATTAGAGCGCATCAAGAAAAAATATGGAATTTTATAAGGAAATAGTTCAGAACCTTCCGTTTTGAGAAACAAACACTTGGCGGTTTTTTTGATTTGCGTTATAATCGTACTATCAAAGTAGGATGAAATCACATTTACAGGAGATGATACAGATGATAAAAGTACAGGAATACAGAGGACATATCCGCAATTGGGAAGAACTCTGTGAGCGGCTTGGGATTTCTCTTTTGCTGCCGCGCAAAGAACGGGAAGAAGAGATTTTGGTGAAAGCATATGAGACATGGGGATATGAGATGGCAGATCACATGCACGGCATGTTTGCATTTGCCTTGTGGGATGAGGAGAACAATCAGTTGTTCTGTCTGAGAGACCCGTTTGGAACAAAACCGTTTTACTATTATGAGACAGAAGATGGGACACTTCTTTATGGCACAACAATCCGAAAGATCATGGAGCAGCCGGGATTCAAAAAAGAATTGAATGAGGAGATGCTTCAGCTGTATTTGAGCCTGACATATGTTGCGGGTGAGAATACGTTTTTCCGCGGATTAAAAAAATTGATGCCGGGACGGTACTTGATCTGGAAAGATGGAGTATTGAAGATTGAGCGCTACTGGAGTCCGCAGTTTCATCCAGATGAAAGTAAATCATTGGAAGACTGGGCAGATGAGATCCATACGACACTTCAGGAAATCATGCCGGAAGTGAAGGCAAAGGATGAGACAGTAGAATCGTTCTTATCCGGCGGCGTGGATTCTTCCTACGTGCTTGCAATGTCTGAGGCGAAAGTAGCAGATTGCTGTGGATATGAGGAAGAGAGATTTGACGAATCAAGGATGGCAGAAGAGACAGCAAACCTTCTTGGACGAACATTTTCCAGACGCGTTATCACGCCGGAGGAGTATTTTGAGACAGTACCTTATGTCATGTACAATATGGAGCAGCCACTTGGGGATGCGTCAGCAATTGTTTTTGCAATCGGATGTAAAGCGACAGCAGAGCATACGAAGATCTGCTACTCAGGTGAAGGAGCAGATGAGTTCTTTGGAGGATATAATATGTATCGCAATGCAGAGCGATACGGTGAGAATCTGAAGGATTTTTATGTTGGAAACACGAACATCATGAAAGAAGATGAGAAACAAAAGATTTTGAAGCATTATGATCCAGATGTGCTGCCGATTGAAGTTGCGGCTCCGATTTATGAAGAGATGGAAGGGTTAGACCCACTTTCGAAAATGTCCAATGTCGATATTCAGATTTGGCTGGAAGGAGATATTTACCTTAATGTCGATAAGATGAGCGAGGCGGCGGGATTGGAGATCCGTATGCCACTGACAGACCGGAGAATTTTTGATATTGCATCGAGAATGCCGTCTAAATATAAAGTCAATGATGAACAGAACAAGGTGGCATTTCGTACTGCAGCCGCGAAGGTTCTTCCTGAGGAGATTGCTTTCCGTAAGAAACTTGGATTTATTGTGCCGATTCGAATTTGGATGGCAGATGATCGTTACAATCAAGATGTGCGTGCGAAGTTCCAAAGTGAGATGGCAGAGAAATTCTTCAATGTGGACGAGATTAACGCAATTTTTGATGAGTATGTAAATGGAAACTCTGACAATTGGAGAAAAGTGTGGACAATTTATACATTCCTTGTATGGTATGAGGAATATTTTGTGAAACGCTGATAAAGCGTTAATTTTCAGGGAGATAAGTAATTATCTCTCTGTTTTTGTGTATTTAAGAATGCGTACTACACATTTTTGTATAGAAGAAGTTAAATATCCGTAAATGGGTGTAAGAATACATAAAAAAAGACCGGCACCAATGTGCCAGCCTGAGAAAGGAGAAAAATATATGTAAACGTTTTAAAACGTAATTGTTAGGCGAAGTCCAACAGCCATAAATAAGGTTTTAAATACAACCGTTGTCTTCTTTTATTTGATAAGTTTATTATAAAGGATATTTGTGAGTAAAATATGTCGAAAGAAGAAAAGAATTATGAAATTTCTAAAGAAAATCCTAAGGGATTCTTTCTCACTGGTTAATAAATATTCCGATAAGTTAACCGACCTTCAATTGTGCATAACGCTTCTGTTTGCTATGATATAAATAAGCAAAGGCCCTTGCAAATAAAAAATGGAGGATGAGGATTTATGCAAATTGGAACGGTAATCAGAAAGTATCGAAAAGAAAAGAATATGACACAGGAAGAGATGGCATCTTATCTCGGCGTGACAGCACCTGCGGTGAATAAGTGGGAGAATGGAAATGCATGCCCGGATATTATGCTTTTAGCTCCAATTGCAAGACTTTTGGGAATTAGCACGGATACATTGTTATCGTATCGCGAAGAATTGACAAAGCAGGAGATCGCCAATATTTCAAATGAAATCGGGAAGCGTCTGATGAAAGAGCCTTACGAGGATGTATTTCGAAGTGCGATGCAGAAAATACAGGAGTATCCGAACTGTGGAAAGTTGGCGTTTGTCTTGGCGCAGATTTTGGATAGTTATTTCGGGATAGAGGATGTGCGTGGAAAAGAGCAGTATAAGAAAGAGATTCTCGCTATTTATGACAGGGCTTTGGAGAGTGAGGAGGAAGAAATCAGGCAGGGAGCAATTATTGCATTGTATAATGTTTGCGAACTGGGCAGTATGAGTTGGCACAAAGTTATCTTGATAGAATACCGAAGAAATGGATAAATTTGGATAGGCTTCAGGCAATGCTTTATAGAAAGGCCGGAAAGCGACAGGAAGCATATGAACTTTTGGAGCGGATTCTCTTTCAGAGCTGTTCGGAAATCAATGTTTGCTTTCAAGGACTTTATTTATTGGAGATGGAGAAAAATGATGTTGCAAGAGCAGAAAAACTGATGGAAAAGGCGGAGGAAATTTCACGTATTTTAGAGATGAGCGACTATATGATTCTTTCTCCGAGATTCAATATGGCATTGGATAGAAAGGATAAAGAGGAGTGTCTTATACTTTTAGAGCAACAGATTGCCAGCATAGAAACGATAGATTCTTTCAAAAAAGCGGATTTGTACAGACATATGCAATTTGCGGAGACGAGTGACAGGTCTATGGTAAAAGCAATGCTGAGAAAAGCATTGGAAAACGATGAGGAGATAGAATTTTTACGGGGGGATGAACGATTTCGGAAATTGATAAAAAGGCTTAGTTGAAAAGAGAGAAAATGAAAGCACAATTCAAATAAAAAAACAGTAGAACATAGAGTCCCAAAATGCTATAATAGCGGATATGTGAAAAAAAGAAAAGAGGGAAGAAATGAATCAATTGACAAAAAAGAATACAATATTAGTGGGACTTACATTGTTCTCCATGTTTTTTGGAGCGGGAAATTTGATTTTCCCGCCGTTTTTAGGAAATCAAGCAGGCGTAAATGTATGGATAGCCATGGCGGGATTTGCCGTTACAGCGATAGGTTTTCCGATTTTTGGTGTGGCAGCAGTCGCAAAATCAGGAGGGTTGGATGTGCTGGCAAAAAGAGTTCATCCTGTTTTTGCATCTATATTTACCCTTTTAATCTATGTGTCGATTGGGCCGGGACTTGCAATTCCGAGAACGGCAAGCACTTCTTTTGAGATGGCAGTGCTGCCTTTTATTCCGACGGGTATCGATGCCGGGAAAGTACAGCTGATCTATTCAGCGGCGTTCTTTTTCGTGGCATTTTTGATTGCTTTGAAACCGGAAAAATTGACAGAATGTTTGGGGAAATTTTTGACTCCATGTCTGCTTGCGCTGATTTTTATCGTATTTGTGCGGGCGCTGTTTTTTAAATCAGGAAGCTTTGGGGCGTCGACAGAGGCATATCAGGCAGGAAGCTTTGTAAAAGGATTTCTAGAAGGTTATCAGACGATGGACACGATTGCAGCATTGAACTTTGGAATCGTAATCGCACTCGGAATTCGTGCCAAAGGAGTGACTGAGGAGCGGGCAGTTGTCAAGGAGACGATGAAGGCAGGTCTGATTGCAGGTGGACTCCTGCTTGCAATATACAGCGCGCTTTGCTATATCGGAGCGATGGTGAGTGGAACGTATCAGAACGGGGAAAATGGTGCGCAGGTTCTGACATATGTTGTGCAGAAAATATTTGGACAGGCAGGACTTGTTCTGCTCGGAGTTATTTTTCTGATTGCATGTCTAAATACATGTGTCGGTTTATTGTGCTGCTGCAGTGAATATTTCAAAGAACTGATTCCAAAGGTTCCGTATATTGTATGGAGCGCTGTCTTTGCCGGAATAAGTTTTCTGGTATCCAATCTTGGACTGAGTAATATTTTGAAAGTATCAGTTCCGATTTTGCAGACGATTTATCCGATGGCAATCGTATTGATTGTATTGGCATTTTTGCATCCGTGGATCGCAAAATGGAGATTTGTCTATCCGGTTACGATTCTGATGACAGGACTGACAAGCGTTTTCTATATATTAGGAACGCTTGGGGTAAAAATGGGCGTGATTACAACTGTTTTAAAGAGTCTGCCGTTATATAAAGAACAGTTAGTGTGGATCATACCTGCAATTTTCGGCTTGGCTGTGGGAATTTTGAGTTCGATTCTATTGCCAAAAAGGGGGAGAAAATGAGAAAAAAAAGAATTGTGCTTGCTTCAGCATCACCAAGAAGAAGTGAGTTGATGAAACAGGCTGGATTTACATTTGAAATTCAGGTGAGCAAAAAGGAAGAGGTTTATCAAAGTGAGCGACCGGATGAGATTGTAGAAGAACTGTCTCTTTTGAAGGCTGAGGATGTCGCGCAAAGTTTGGAACAAGAAAATGTGATCGTGATCGGAGCCGATACGGTTGTAGCTTTGGATGGAAAGATTTTGGGCAAACCAAAGTCAAAAGAAGATGCATTTGCGATGATTCAGAGTCTGCAAGGAAGAGCACATCAGGTTTATACCGGGACTGCGATTTTGATTTTTGATGAGTTCGGAAACTGCCGGACAGTCAATCATGCAGTGTGCACGGAAGTATTTGTAAATCCGATGAGTGAAGAAGAAATCACAGACTATATCGAACATGAAAATGTCATGGACAAAGCGGGGGCGTATGGAATCCAAGGGAGGTTTGCAATCCATATAGATAAGATAGAAGGAGACTATTATAACGTTGTCGGATTGCCGATTTCTTATATTTATGAAGTGCTCAAAGAGGAGGTAGAACGATGAAAAACCCAATGGAATCCAAACCGGTATTTCCGCTTTTGATGTCTATGGCAGTACCGCCGATGGTGTCGATGCTGATCCAGTCTATGTACAATATAGTGGACAGCATATTTGTTGCGCGATTGGGTGAAGAAGCGCTGACGGCAGTTTCCCTTGCATATCCCTTGCAGAATCTTGTCTTGGCGGTTGCGGTAGGACTTGGAGTGGGGGCAAATGCAGGCATTGCAAGAAATTTGGGAGCCAAAAATCAAGACCGGGTAGACCGCATTGCTGCTCATACAATTTTCTTTACGGCGATTCATGCGATTATTTTTATACTGGTTGGAATTTTTTTGACGAAGCCGTTCTTGCAGATGTTTACACAGAATGAAAACGTGCTGAGGTGGGGATGTGAATATTCATATATCGTCATCTGCCTTTCCTCCGGAAGTTTGTTCCATATTGCGATCGAAAAGATGTTTCAGTCCTGTGGAAATATGGTGATTCCGATGGCGATGCAGGCACTCGGTGCGATTATCAATATTATTTTAGATCCGATCATGATATTCGGCTATTTCGGATTCCCGGCACTCGGGGTAAAAGGAGCGGCGATCGCAACGGTGATCGGGCAATTTGCAGCATGTATCTGTTCTGTGATTTTGTTTGTGGCCAGATGTAAAGAAATCAAGATCCGGTTTAAAGGATTTCGTTTGGATAAGACAATTGTAAGCCAGCTTTATGTCGTAGCGATTCCGTCCACGATTATGATGTCACTGCCATCTGTTTTGATTGGAATTTTAAATGGAATCCTTGCGGCGATCTCTCAGGTGGGAGTGGCAGTGCTTGGAATTTATTTCAAACTGCAGTCGTTTGTATATATGCCTGGAAACGGAGTGATTCAGGGAATGCGTCCGATGATCAGCTACAGCTATGGAGCAAAACAATACGACCGTCTGAAGGAGACGATCAAAGTGAGTGTGCTGGTGTCGGGAGTCATTATGATTTTAGGGACGATGTTGTTTGTGCTGCTGCCTAGACCGATTCTGGAACTATTCAAGGCGGGAGATGAGATGATGACAATGGGAGAAACGGCGCTTCGCGTCATTGGAACCGGGTTTATTTTTTCGGCGGTCAGCACGGTGTTTGCGGGTGTGTTTGAGGCGCTTGGAAGAGGTGTGGAATCACTTGTGGTGTCTTTGCTGCGTCAATTGGTCATCATAGTGCCGGTATCACTTATGTTAGTGAGATTTCTCGGTGTGACAGGAGTTTGGATATCGTTCCCGGTCGCAGAGATTATTGCGATGGTAATTTCGATTATTTTGTTGAGACGAACCTTGCATCGCCTTGTTGAAAGAAGTACAAATTCGTAGTAAAATAGTGGTATGAAGTTACGGGAGTGTTTATCGAAGCGAAGGGAGGCATCGATATGAACGAAAACTTAATTCACAATTTGAAACATGTAAAAGAATGTCTTGTAAACAAGGAGATGGTCGGTGAAGACTGGGAGGAGCGACAGGAAGTCCTCGCAAAATTAGAAGATGTAGTGACTTATCTGAATGATGCAACGGAGGAAAGTATTAATTTTGAAGAATAAAGGTGTTAGCGGCAGCATGGAGATGAAAGCATTCATATTTGATATGGATGGACTTATTTTTGATTCGGAGCGAGTAGTACAGCGCTCCTGGAATATTGTAGGGTGCGAGATGGGATATGGAAATATCGGAGAACATATCTATAATACGCTCGGAATGAAT
>OODE01002335.1_pt1 | contig 10145 bp, 9 predicted proteins | sample 1671771 | NCBI WGS metagenome assembly OODE01 (sample SAMN06348191, study PRJEB24527) | human gut metagenome | biome: human gut; feature: ankylosing spondylitis patient; material: feces | host: Homo sapiens | place: China | collected 2015-10 | reverse complement strand
CACGTCTGATGTCAACAGCTCTTTATAATCACTTCCAACGGAAAATTCCACGGAGCAGTCATTTCTGTCAACCTGTATCGCATCTGCCGCCCATACGCCAGGCAGAACAAATACGGAGAATGCCACTGCCAGAGCCAGGAAAATGGCACTTCCTGCTTTTACTTTTCTTTTCATCATCGCCTCGTATCCTCCTTTAAAGTCTGTGCTTTATTTCTTACGCTGTTTTCTTCCTGATACAACTTTCATAATAAGAATCAGCAGAACCGTAACTGCGATTCCAAGGATCAGATACAACATGTAGTAATTCTGGATGGAATGTAACATGCTGTCTGCCACCGATCCGGTTGCTTCCTCTTCTCCATTATACGCTACGCGGGTTCCTCTTACAAGTAAACGGTGGGAATTAACACCATATGGTGTGCAGGTAAATAAAGTTACCTGATCCTTACCGTCTTCTATCTTCATTGCATCATCCAATGTCTCGTGATCATCCTTGTCTACCATCGGTAAAATCTGATCTACCTGATAAGCTAATACCTGATCTAACACATGGATGTAAAATTTATCTCCGATTTCCATCTGGTCAATATCGGTAAAAAGCTTTGCACTCGGCAATCCTCTGTGTGCTGCCAGTACGGTATGATTGCTCTCACCACCGATCGGAAGTTTTGTTCCATTCAGATGTCCGACTCCGGTCTGGAGCACGTCATCACCGGTTCCATGATAAATTGCAAGTTTGATATTGATCTTCGGAATGGACAGATACCCCATGACTCCGTCATCCCCGACATTTAACACTTTCCAGTAATCGGTACTTTCCAGATCTCCGTCATCTTCCCCAAACACATCTCCATACAGATTATTCTGTGTGATATTTGCATTAAAATCTTCTGCTTTCTGCCATTCATCGGTATAATCTTCCGGCGTCATGTTGTTTACGCTGCTCTCATAATTACTGATCAGCTGGCTTTGCCGGTAAGTATTCCACTGATTCGAAATCGTTGGATAAGCCAGGATTCCGAATCCAACCAGAAACAGCAGTCCGAAAAGAATCGGAGCTAATCTGCCTTTTTTCTTTACAGGCTTTTTTTCCAGTTCTTTTTCACTCATTCTTCAGATTCCTTTTGTTTTGCTGCTTTCTTCTGCAGTTTTTTCTCTCTGATAAATAATATAAGGATAAATACTCCGGTAATGACAATTCCTACCACTACCCAAAGTAAATAATTCGTATGTAAGCTGAGGCCACTGAGTGGTGTCTGCTCATCTGCCACTGCCTGCTCTTCGTAAGGAACTCTGTGTCCCCGAACCATCAATCTCTGCGTATTGACACCGTATGGTGTACAAGTCAGCAACGTCACCAGATCTTCGCCATCCTCTACTGCCAATGCGGATGTATCTTCCGGATCTACTACCAGGATCTGATCTACTTCGTAACAAAGGGTTTCGTCCAGCACATGGATCAGAAAATGATCTCCGATCTCCAGCTGATCCAGATCGGTAAAAAGTGATGCGCTCGGCAATCCGCGGTGTGCTGAAATAACTGCATGTGTGCTCTCGCCACCGATTGGGAGAGAACTTCCTTCCAGATGCCCTGCCGCTTTCTGTAATACTTCATCACCTGTTCCATGATAAATAGGAAGCTTGATCGCAATCTTTGGAATCTCTACAATTCCCATCATCCCGTCTCCGGCAATATTCAGACTGTCTTCATAACTGCTGTCTGTCTCTGTACTTGCATCTGCCACGGCAAATGAGTCTGGCAAAATGCTTGGAAGCAATGCATCGTTATAGGCTTCTGCTTTTTTCATCTCTGCTGCATAATCAATGTTCCCTGCCGCTTCCTTATCAGAAATAACACTTTCGTAATTGCCAATCAGCTGCTTTTGTCTGTGATTGTTCCATTGATTTGCAATGAAAGGATACAGCAATAAGGACAAACCGGCTAAAAATATAAGAATGATCACTATTTTACTGCTTTTCTTTTTCATCCGGGCTCTCCTTGTTGTTGTAAATTACTCTTTTTGTATGAATCCGGGGCGGCTGTCGCCCCGGATTCTGTTGTTTCTTCAGTAAATCTCATTTACTGACATTCACTATCATTCATTATTTGTTTGCTTTCTTGCGGCTTGTGAAGAAGAAGAAAGCTGCTGCTACCATGATTGCACAACCTGCGATTGTGAAGATTGTAGTACCGATACCACCTGTATGCGGAAGTGCAGAAAGTTTTGTATCAGTTACTTTAACAGTAATATTAGCATTCTGTCCTGCGGAAATAGTCTGATTAGGTACATCTACAACAGAATAACCCTTCGGTGCTTTTTCCTCAACGATATTGTATGTTCCTTCGTCAAGACCTTTTACTACTACAGATCCGTTTGTAGCTACTACATTTGTCACTTTTGTATTCTCAGCATCATCTGCTGTTGCTAATCTGTAAACACCTGTTTCTACCTCAACGAACTCAAGTTTTGTTCCATCAAGAGCAACACTAAATTCTGCACCTTTCAGAACATTATCTTTTTTATCAACTTTGTTGATTGTGATAGATCCTGTCTCACCTTCTACTTTAGATGGATCAGATGCTTTATTTGTTGTAGCTTCATTGGAGTATTTTCCTGTTCCTGTTACTTTTGCTGTAACATTTACTGTTACAGTTTTTCCAGCATGTGTATTCTCAGTTCCAATATAATCAGCTGCAAAATTTACTGTTACAGCTTCTGTTGACGGTAAACGCTTATCTAAAGTATAGTCTGATCCTGCGCTAAGTGTATCTTCTCCAACTTTAACTTCAATATTTGTAATTGTCATTCCAGTTGGTGTATCTGTGATTGTAAATGTTCTGTTCTTTGTTCCATCTTCATAACTTGGGAAAGTTGTTGTAATTACAAACGGAATGCTGTCACCAAGTTTTACAAACTTGTCAGAATCATCGTTCTTAAATGTTTTAACTACCTAATAATCAGAAGCTTTTGCACTGATTGTTTTCTGAGCAGGTACCATTAAATTATCGCTGTCATAATCATATGTAAAATCACCCATTACATTGTACACAGTGGTATCACCGTTTGCAGTAATAAGATATGCGCCAATTTCCAGGTTATCAAATTCTGCTGTTCCATCAGAAACTTCCTTAGCTTCCTGTAAATCAGCATCAGTTGCAATTTCTTTTAAGTCATTCCAGTCAATTTTTACCGGATTTTTTGTAAGATCAACATGATCTTTTGCCCAATTTTCTACTTTCCACTCACTCTTAGCTTCATCCCATGAAACCACTTTGTAAATTTTTACAGTTGTTTTTTCCTTTGTCAGACCTTCCACTGTAATCTTACCTGTAGCTGCCTGAGTAGCTGTTCCAGCTTCCGTTGCAAATGCTGTGATACTCATTCCAAGAACCATTGCGAGTGATAAAATCACTGCGAAGAATTTTTTCATCTTTTTCATCTCGTCGTCTCCTTTTCTTTTAGGGCATTGCCCGTTTATCTTGTCCCGTTTCGGGAAGATAGTTAAATTAATTAGTTGTTGTAGCGGCGGTAGGCCGCTGAAAAGCTAAATCAATTATTTTTATCTTTTCAGCACCTCCCTGCATTTGTTTTTGTATAAGATCCATGCGGCTGCTCCCATAAGAAGCATTCCGCCGATCATATACAAGTAAATTCCGGTGCCTCCGGTGTGAGGCAGTTCATAAAGCAAATCATTTGCCACTGTAATGACGTATGTATTATTTGTTGTTTCAACTTTTACATTTGTATTTCCTGAAACGGTAATACCTTCATCATTTACTGTTACAGTGATAGGATTTGCCAACTTGGTATAACCTGATGGTGCTTTCGCCTCAGTCAGTGTATAGGTACCATAAGCAATATCGCCTTCCAAGACCAGACCATTTTCATCTGAAATGTAAGTCCCATTTGTATTTGTGCCAATCTTTACTACATTTCCCTTACTGTCTACCAAGGTAAATTCTGCACCTTCCAGATAAATATCCGGTGTACCTTCTGCATGTCTCGTTTTCAGAATTTTAATTTTCTGAGCACTCTTGGTATTTGTGATAGTATACTGATTACCGGATCTATTATAAGTTACTATGTATGTCGTTCCGCTGATGGTTGTTGTTTCATCTGATTCGATCATGCTGTACTTATGACCCTTATAATCAATTGTCCCGTTTGTGTCATCCAGCTTCAGCTCACGAACACCGCCATAGTTATCTGATTCTTCTACAGTGAAAGAACCGCTGTAATTTTTTCCAGGTAACAATTCAAGTATGCGTCCCGAAACTGGGTTTTCACTTTTATCAATTAACTGTACTAAAACGGTATCCTTTGGATCACTGACTCCCACCCAATTTTTGTTAACATTAATCTGCTCAACTTGAACAACTGGTTTTCTATAATTTTCTGTAACGTTGCTATCTTTCCACTTATAGGAAATCGTTGCTGCGTTGTTTGAATAGAAACCTGCCTTTTCTGATGATGTTCCATTTCCAACTGCAGAATAACCATCTGAAGATGCATCTGTGTATTTATCACCTTTGTTAGGATAAGCTGTCTTTTGATATTCATCAAATGCAGTCTGGTTTGGTACAACATTTGTAATGGACAGATAATAATAGTAGTCTTTTTGGAAAGTATAATTATCTGCAAATTTTAGTGTTGCAGTTTTAGTATCTTTATTGTAACTTACCGTAGCAATTTTAGTAGCACCTTCGTAAACATCACTGGCAGCTAAAGAACCATCTGTTAATGTAAATTCACGTCCATTGCCTGGCACATCTGTGTAACCATTTGCGGTTTTCTGTGCAATATTTACTTTGATTTTTGTATTAGCTGTTGTATCAACATACTGGCTTAATGTATCAGTAATTGTAACCTCTGAGCATGCCAACGTTAAGATGTCACCAGCAATACTTGTAAATTCTTCTGTAAGATCGGAAGGATCTGAATAATTAATCGCTCTTTTGGTACTTGCTGTAGTTGCGTTTTTTACTCGCTCCAAAATATTTAATCCTGAGATTGTTTCAAAGATATCATAATACCAATAATTTTGACCGACGTACCAATTTCCATAATATTCAGATTGTACTTTTTGACCTTTCTCCGGACAGTTTCCTCTATGGCTCCAATATGCCTCATCATCATGTGTATAAACATTGACAGAGCTTGGAAGTCCAATTCCAACTGCATAAAACCTCTCGCAACTAATCTTACCAGCAGATGTCACTGCTGCCTCAAGCGTTTTTTTGCTTGTCTCATCTCCATATCCATATGGTTTTGTTCCATAGAAAGTCGGTTTTCCATCTGTCAGGAAAATGACAATTTTCTTTGCATTTTCTCTATTACTGCTATTTATTGCGGTGGCAGCTTGGGATAATCCCTGGTCGTAATTTGTTCCGCCATCTGCGGACAATTCTCCTGCTTTTTTCTTCAGTTTTTTTCCATCAACCCAATTATCTGTTTTTGTCTCAGCTGATGAACTAAAGGTGACTAATTTGTATTTTGTATCTACTGTTTCCTTTTTTGCATCGAAGGCATCTACTAAGGCGTTAATTGCATTTTTTGTACTTGTTAAATTACTTCCTTTCATACTACCTGAAGTATCAACCACCAACACAATATCAACAAAAGCTTTCTTTACATCGGAGCCAATTGTTCCAGAAGCATTCAGTGTAATATCATATGTACCATTGTCATTACGTTTGATGTACTTTTCATGAAACATCTTGCTTTCAACAGTTTCACCGGAACCGCCATTCGGAGAATAGTTATTTTTAAATTCTACGCTCCTGGAATTTCCAACTGCAATGTTCATATCTGTAGAAGTTATTCCACTTCCGGCTACCGTACTGTCTACGAATATAGATGTATTTCTAGTATATCCCGATACATCTAATGTACCTTCTTCTTTGACGTTGATGTTTCCACATTTATCCTGTGGAATATTCACAATCGTACTTCCTTTGTAAACACCATTTTCATATGTCCAGGTCATATCATTATATGATAATGTTCTTACATCGCCTACTTTAAACTGAAGCTGTTTAGCCAATGTCTCTGCAGCTTTAGCACTCAAACCGGTAATGGTTTTAGTTACAGTAACATTTGCTGTACCTGCTACTGGTGTCAATCTGTCTCGTGTAAATTTTACATTATCAATAAAGTTTCCGACTGTAGCATCATTGGATGCTGTACTACCTGCAACGAAGAAGAAACGTGTAGAATACTGATTACTTGCTACCGTATAAGTTCCCTGATGAGTTGTCCAAGAACGATCTCCGTCTGTATAGGTAGCAACCATTGCTCCCGGATAGTTTTCCTTATGATTGACAACGTCTAACACCTGAGCCTGAGTCGTAATATTTTTAGCCAGGTCACTGGACATTGCAACAACATACATTGTATCCTTTTCTTCTGGAGAGTTATCTCTTCCGTTTGATCCTCGTGCTCTATGTGCCACCTGATAATTTAAAACTTCTCCAGGTGTCGTAAGGACATCCTGATATAATGCTCCGGCGGCGGCACAGTTAAGTTCTGCAAACTGGTTTCCATCTGCTGCTATCTCATCTCCATGCCAATTATATCGATCTCCGTCATCCTGACGTTTTAATGATGGTCCTAATGTCGTAACAATTTCGATATCCGCGCCTTCCGGATCAGACCATCTGGGATCTACTGCAGCATGTGTACCTGTTGTCTGCCAAACACCGTCTAATGTTTTATAATTTTCATTTGAAAACTGCCAGTTATTTGTATTCTGATGATACTTCGTAACACTTGGTGTCTCAAAACTTCCATTCTGTACTTCATAGTATCCGGTCACATTATATACAGAACTTGTTGCAAGAACTGGCGCACCATCGTTTGGTAATCCATACTCGTTCAGATCGCTTTTACTATAAGCTTCTACTGTATAAGTTACTGACTTATTTCCATTATATCCGAGTGCGCCACCATTCAATGCTATGTAAAGTTCTTTACCATCTGAACTGATATCTTTTCCAAGATTTGTTCCTGTTGTACTGGAATACTGTGTTGGAATCTGTCTTTCCGCTGTTGCTCCATTAACACTTCTGTACCATACATATCCAACATCTGCCGTTGTATCACTGTAGTTAGCTGTCAGTTTTCCATAATTTTCTGTAATACTTACGGTTTTTTCTACATTTGCTACTGCCTGCACATTATCATTTTTCTGAGTAGTTGTTTCATCCTCTACCTTTGCTCCTGTGGTTACAGGATCAGCTGCAAATTTTTCTTCGGTATTTTCATCTTCCTCTTCTGCTTCAGTTACATCGAAAATACCACATACAACTGTCTCAGCACCAAATGTCTGTGCTGTAAACTGTAATCCACCGTTTTCATCTGTGTCTGCATCCATCAGAGTCGTTGTATTCTGTCTGTCATCTGCGAAAGCCATTACATTCTCTGTATCAATACTTGTTCCTGACACATGGAATGTGATTGGCTGCTGAGGTATCTATTTTTCACCGTTTACATAAAATGTAACATCAGCCATCACATAATTGTTCAGTGTATAACCTGTTTCACCGTTTGCCTCAAGCTGCTGCTGTACACGGTCAAGAACACCGTCTGCACCGACGTCTGCCTGTACATCCATCTGTATATTTGCGTCCGATGAACTTGCCAGGAATGTGCCCTCCGGAATATCCGCGATCAGTGTTCCAACATCTTCACCCTCTGCATTTTTTATTACCCGCTCCAGCGTTGCTGCCTGACACGCAACGGACTGAAGTCCAACATTTTCATTGGCAAAGGCTGCTATTCCGGTACTTAACACCAGTATCATGCAAAGCACGATTGCCAATATCCGTTTTTTCTTTGTATGTTTCATGGCGTCCTCCTTTTATCTTCATCGCTGTTTTCTTCGTCATCATTACGTTTTTCTAATGCACCATCTATCAGTTTTAGCAGTTCCAGAGTACTTCGAAAGTACTGCTCTCGCTGTTCATCTACCCAGGTAACACTGCCCTGCCAGGTTGCATTCTGCTGATCCATGACTTTTATAATAAATGTTTCTGTCTTTTTCTGTCTATTACTCATGTCAGTACCTTCTCATCTTTCCAGCTTATCTATCATCTTTGTTGTATATTAGCATTATATATTACCACCCATTACACAAAACATTACTTTTCGACATTATGCATTAACCTTTTTATCATTTCTTGTAATTTTATGTTTTTTTGTAATATTATGTAATATTTTTCATGGACTCAGTCTATCTTACATATAAAGCGGATTCCCGACATCTGTCGAAAATCCGCTTTTATTAATCATCTCATTACTACTGTTTATAAAACAACTTATTGCATCACATTACTTAATATCTTCAGCAGCTCCAGCACACTGGAAAATGAATATGTCACATCCCCTTCCATCCACTGAATCACGCCCTGCCAGGATGAATTCTGGCGGTATTTCACATTCAGTAAAAATGTGCCTTTCGCACCGCGTTTTTCCAACACTTCCTGGGGTATACAAACCTTTTCCGGTACAGCTTCCATGGTTGGTTCTTTTTTTTCAAAGGAACGTATCTGTGTCGCTGATTGTGGAAATTTAATCTGATCAAAAAATTTATCCGCAGTTTCGATCATCCGAATGATATTGCTGAATTTTAATGGTTCTTTCTTGTAACAATGATAAATCTCTCCTGACATTTCGCCATCTGCAACGCTGTCGATGCAAATGCTGAGCAGGTTTGGCACATGCCAGGCGATTGACTGCTTCTGCTCCATATTCATGCCATTCCCCTTCCAAGTTCTCTGATCATCACTTCATAACGTATTCATACATCAAATATTGTTATATGATAACTGTCATGGAATATTTCATCCGTTACCATACATTTTTATCCTTTTGAAACTGAATCGGAGAATCCGGATTTTCCACATCTGCAATAGAGGACACAAAATATTCCAGATTTTTTCCCCAGCTTTTATGCTCCCGTGAAAAATATTTCCGGAGACGGTCAAAAATCATTTCGCAATTTTCCTTATTTGTCCCTGTCAGCAGAATCAAATACTGAGAAGAACTGTATTTCGTAAAAGAATCTCCCCGACGCAGACTGTGTTGGATGGAGTTTTGTAATTCCTCTGCCATCACTGCCAATTTCTCCGGTTTCTCCATCGGATGTCCCTTTCCATCTGTGATACTGCAAAGCATCAGATATGCAGACTGACCGTTTCGTTCTAACATTCTGGAAACCAGACGGTAGCTGTCGCGGAAACTTGGCAGACTGCAATAGTAAGCGCCGCCGCGGTCACTGTCTTCTTTCAGACGTTCCTTAATCTCGTTAATTTCCCTCGGATTGGTATGATTCATCTGATTACTCATCTCGTCAAACTGTTTCAGTAAACGATCCGACGGTGTAATACCAAGTTCTTCAAAGAAAAGCTTTGCTGTATCCTCATACTCTTTTAACGCTTCTTTAAAACGTTTCAACCTGATAAAACATTCAATACGCACTGACTGCCACTCATCAAACGGATACATCCTGCATGCAGATTCGCACAGTGCCAGCACTTCTTCATATTCACCTTTTGTCATCAGGCTCTCGCAAAGTTCCTTTAATGATTCACTGTAGATCTTTTTGTACTGAATACTTTCCAGAAGCACCCATTCTTCCCCGGACAATGCCGGAAGGAATTCTCCGTGATACATCTGGCAGACCTGTGTTAACAGTTCTTCTTTACGTTCCTTATCTGTGCATTCTTTTGATTCTTTATATAAGGAAACAAATCGTTTCACATCGACTTCCACTCTCATCGGTGCCTGCCAGCTGTAAATACCCTTTTTTATGTGTATATATTCATCTGCCGGAAGTCCTGCATCAACGATGATCTTTTTCAGACGATGAACTGTAACACGAAGGTTGTTCGAGGCATCTGCCAGTTCTTCCCGTACATACAATGCGTTCAGCAGTTTTTCTCTGGAAATGCCCTGTTCCCCATGATACAAAAGAATCTGTAAAAGTTTCATTGCTTTTGTGGTTGTGTTCTTTCCAAATGATATTGGTTGATTCCCATACATAACAGAAAAATCCCCAAGCATGTGAACATTCAATATCGGTAATTTTTCATTCATTTTTCTTCCTCGTTTCTATATAACGATTTTCCCTTGCTTAAGATAATT
>OODE01002329.1_pt1 | contig 10173 bp, 8 predicted proteins | sample 1671771 | NCBI WGS metagenome assembly OODE01 (sample SAMN06348191, study PRJEB24527) | human gut metagenome | biome: human gut; feature: ankylosing spondylitis patient; material: feces | host: Homo sapiens | place: China | collected 2015-10 | reverse complement strand
TTGTTGCTCAGGTACTTAAAAAAAATATTTTATAATAGTGTTGCGGAATTAAGGAAAAATAATCCAATGTTCCACTAAAACGTCCATTCAATAAACTAAAATCTAAACCAATATCCGTTATAGCCGTCTTTTCCCAAGTAATTTCCGGATTATTATAGGTTTTCATGTAAGCCCCAGACTGAAGAGTTGCCGGATTTCCAAAAGGATAATCATGTCCAAGTTCATAAATCTGTTGGTAAGGATAAACACCTATATTTTGATTACCAAGTACACCATAGGAAGCACGCAATTTCAAATTATCAACTACAGCTGAAACTGCCGCATTCTTCCAAAAATCCTCCTCAGAAATTCTCCACCCTGCAGAAACTGACGGGAAAAGTCCCCAACGATGACCGTCCGCAAAACGTGACGATCCATCATAGCGCAAATTAGCCTCTAATAAATAACGATCTTTCCATGCATAATTTATACGCCCGAAAAAAGAAAGCAACGCATATTCTTCCAATGAACTATCATTAGTAGCTGTTGATTTATCTCCAGAACCTAATTCATACAAATAATTATTAGGAAACGTATTTCTATAACCTTCCAAACCTTTATTATTAGATTGCTCCACAGAAGTACCCGCCAATAACTTAAAGGTATGATTTTTAATTTGTTTTTCATAAGTAGCTAATGCTTCAAAGGTAGTATACGTATTATTTGCAGTCCATACATTTAAAGTAGCGGGCCCCACTGTCTTACTATCATCAAAATAAGTATCAGCCCGGTACGCTTTATCATATTTAGTCCAGTAATTCACCCCAGCTTTACCTATAAAAGAAAGTCCGTCTACAGGAGTATTCCATGTCAATTGTCCGGAAGCACTTATATTTCTACTCACATTCTGCACAAAAGATTCACTCGCCAACCACGCTTCCGGACTATAATTATCCTGATATCCAAAACTTCCATCCGACTTTTGCCCGGCATAAATAGGTCCCTGACGAACAGCATATCCTATCATTCCATCAATACTTTGTGGTTCGCCATTAGGAGCATTATATTTATTATTATAAGCATTAATATTCAAATTAAGCATCAGCCCTTTGGCGATTTCACTTTTCATAGTAAACAGTGCAGTCATTCTTTCATTAGACGTTTTTGCCGTCATACCTTCCTGATTTCTATAACCTACTGATAAATTATAACTTGTCGTAGCATTTCCTCCTTGTATGCTGAGATTATGTTGGTGTTGAAAACCAGAACCAGATTCCAACAGCCATTTTAAGTGATTTACATTCGGATAATTATCCGGATCAGATCCATCTCTATACTTTTGAATCTGTTCAGGTAAATAAGCTTCCTGCTTACCCATATTCCGCATAGCCATATTATAATATTCCGCATATTCCCATGATGGTAAAAAATCAGGCAATTCCGTAGGCCGTTGCCAACCAAAAGAATTACTATATGTAATAGTCGTTTTACCTTGTGCACCCTTCTTTGTTTCAATCAAGATCACCCCATTAGCAGCACGATTACCATAAATAGAAGCAGAAGCTGCATCTTTCAAAAAAGAAATGCTCTGAATATCATTAGGATCTACATCATCAATGTTACCTGATAAACCATCAATCAAAACCAATGGATCTGTTCCAGCTTTTGAAAATGTACCAGTTCCACGAATTTTAACAGTTGCTCCTTGTCCGGGACGACCTGAAGTTTGCAATACACTTAAACCTGGAGCCAAACCTGCCAGTGCTTGAGCAGTACTCATAACAGGCTTACTAGCCAAGTCTTCAGCTGAAACAGCAGATACGGCTCCTGTTAAATTCACCTTTTTCTGTGTTCCATATCCAACTACAACTACTTCTTCCAACTTTTTTGTATCTTCTTCCATTATAATACGAAGTAACTTGTTACTTTCAACCTTTATTTCTTGCGAAATATAACCTACATAACTTATCTGGAGCATGTTTCCCATTTCAGCAGACAGAGAAAATTTGCCATCCAAATCAGTAACAGTTCCATTGGAAGTACCTTTAACCAAGATACTGACCCCAATTAACGGCTCACCGGAAAAATCAGTAACCAAACCATTGACATTACTCTGTGTCTGTGCCCAAGTAGTATAGCTCAGGCAACACATCAACAAGACCACCAAGAATCTTATTGGCTGCATACATTCTAATCTGTTTTTCATTATTCTATTGATTATTGGGTTAATTTTCAAGACATAACAAAGGCTTACCGACCTAAAAAAGCCGATAAATAAACCTACTTTATGCTATATTCACTTCTTTATCTTAAATACGGGAGCAATCTTATTCAACTGTACATCAGGCATATCAATAACAACTCCTTGCGCTGTACGAGTAAAAGATACCTTTCCATAACCTAACAATTCAATTTTAGTAATTTTATCAGGATACAACTCACTTCCCGTTGCCAGCGATTGAATGACAACTTGCTTTTCTTCCGGCCATGCAAGGACTGTAGCATAGAGATATTTCTTGGTTTGAGTAAAACGGATTTCAGATGCAGTGGCTTTAGTGTAAGCACCTTCATTGAAACCTTGGGCATTAATCTTGATATCAGCATTGGCTATCGGACCTTCTCCGAAGACTTTCCACGGGCGTGTATCATAAATAGCCTCTTTATTCATACTCATCCAGTCACCAAATTCATTTAAAATGGCTTCTTCCTTTTCATCGAAAGTTCCGTCAGCCCGAAGAGGAACACTAAGCAACAAATTACCGTTCTTACTGACCACATCCACTAATAGTTTCACTACATCGGAAGCACTTTTATACCAGCCGTTCTCCGCCAGTCTGGTATCATAATGCCAACCGCCTAAACAAGAACAAGTCTGCCATGGCTCTTCATAAATACTATTGGGAGATCCCCTTTCCACATCCCATACCAAAGCTTTACGTTGCTCATCGGTAAGAATTTTACCAAACATAACAGCACTGAAATCCCCCTTACGAACAACCATGTTGTGATTATAAAAATGTGCGGCAATCTTCAAACCCGCATCACTGATAGGATAAAACGGTACACCAGTCACATCAAAATAAATCAAATCGGGATTATAACGGTTTATTGCATCGACTGTACGATCATAAAAGTTTGTCACATATTCTTGAGTAGGAATACAAACACCATTTCCCCATGCCCATTGACGGTGAATCATACCGTCAGCCCAACTTCCAGCGCTTAACGGGTGATTCTGTGCATAAAGTTTTTGAGGATCGTAGCCTTCCCACCACTTACCCTTACCATCTTCTTTAGTCAAACATCCATCGTAGGGTACACCTGCCTTCTCACCATGACGGTCGTATCGTTGAGCCGGTTCATACCAGCTCCACGCATGGTCCGCATGGAAACTGATACCAAATGGAAGACCGTTTTTCTTAGCTGCTTCAGCCCAGCCCGCCAATATATCCTTCTTAGGGCCTATATTCACGGAATTCCATTCCTGATATTGGCTATCCCATAAATCATAATTATCATGGTGATTACCTAAAGCGAAGAAATACTGGGCACCAATCTTCTTATAAAAGGAAACCAATTTGTCCGGATCCCATTTCTCGGCTTTAAACAAAGGCAATATATCCTTGAAGCCCACTTCAGAGGGATGGCCATAATGTTCCACATGGTGCTTATACTCGCGCGAACCTTCCAAATAGAGAGAACGCGCCATCCAGTCGCCGGACCCTTCCACACATTGCGGTCCCCAATGTGCCCAAATACCAAATTTGGCATTTCTAAACCATTCAGGAACTTTATAGTTCTGCAATGATTCCCAAGTAGGTTCGAACTCTCCCTCCTGCATTTTTTCATTTTTCTCTGAAACAGGTACCTGGTAAGTCTGAGCCTCCAAAACTCCCGTCCAAAGCAACAAAGCCGAAGCCAAAAGAAAATGTTTTGCTTTCATAGTATAATTGCTTTATATGTTTTTCAATTATCAATAGTGCAAATATACAGAGTTGAAACCAATTTATATTATCCAAATGCGCCATTATGTAGGATAATATCGACTTTTACCTGAAATAATTCAAAAACAAATACCAAAACAGGTGATTTGATATGAAAATATCGATTTCCCATTGGATTATATATATACTTTTGCTTACTTTGTACAAAACTGAATCTTTCATTCTAATACCTTAAGGAATATGACACAATCAATCGACCAATTACATTTACTTATATTAAATGTAGGACTAGCCATTCACAATGCAGACTGGAACTGGAAAAACGTAAGCAGCCCTTTTACCCGACTCTATTATATAATGGAAGGAACTGCCCAAATAATATTTCCCGATGGAATGCAGGAACTAAAACCACATCATCTATATCTGGTGCCATCATTCACTACCCATAGTTATCAGTGCAATTCTCATTTCACTCATTATTATCTCCATATATATGAAGACCATCAATCGGAATCCGGCATTCTGGAAGATTGGAATTTCCCGATAGAAATACCTGCGGGCAACCTGGAATTACCACTTATTAAAAGGTTATGTGAAATAAATCCTACCATGCAGCTTCCTCAATCCGACCCGACAAGCTATGACAACAACCCCACATTAATCAGAAACATCATTAAAAATAAACAGCGTACCTTCTGTGACAAAGTCGAATCCAGAGGTATAGTATATCAACTTATTGCCCGCTTTTTAAAAGACGCCAAACCTAAAGTGGAAGTCAACGATAACCGTATCCAAAAAGTTTTGTCCCACATCCGAAAAAATATCTATAAAACAGTAGATATAGACTCATTGGCAGCAATCTCATGCCTCTCAAAAGATCATTTTATCCGTCTTTTCAAAAAAGAAGTCGGTACCACACCGCTACAATATATTAATCAGAAAAAAATAGAGAAAGCCCAATTAATTCTGATTACAGAGGATATTCCCGTAAAAAACATAGCCTATCTCCTTGCTTATGAAGACCATTCTTATTTCAACCGCCTATTCAAAAAAATCACAGACGTTACTCCACAGCAATATAGAGAACTATATAAAAAGTAACCGTCTTATTATTTTTACGCAAAGGTTTACGTACTTTTTTCAACCTCTTCCACCATATACCTAAAGGTTATTCCTCTATTTTTGATGCCGGAAATAAATCTAAAAATAAATAGAGCTATGAATTACAATGAAATCGGGAAAACCGGTATGCGGGTTTCCAATCTTAGTTTCGGCGCATCTTCATTAGGAGGAGTTTTTCATGATATCCGCGAAGCAGAGGGTATCAAAGCTGTTTACACAGCAGTAGAGAATGGAATGAATTTTATTGATGTATCTCCCTACTACGGGCACTACAAGGCCGAAACCGTATTAGGCAAAGCATTGAAAGAAATACCACGTGACAAATATTATCTCTCTACCAAAGTGGGACGCTATGGAAAAGATGGAGTCAACACATGGGATTATTCCGGAAAACGTGCAACGGAAAGTGTGTATGAAAGCTTGGACAGACTCCACATTGAATATATCGATCTGATTAATGTACACGATGTAGAGTTTTCAGACATGAATCAGGTAGTCAACGAAACATTACCTGCACTGGTAGAACTTAAAAAGAAAGGTATTGTGGGACATGTAGGTATCACAGACTTGCAATTAGAAAACTTAAAATGGATCATTGATCACTCGGAACCGGGAACAGTAGAAAGCGTACTTAACTTCTGCCATTATTGTCTGAATGACGAGAAACTGACTGATTATCTGGATTATTTTGAATCAAAGAATATCGGCATTATCAATGCCTCCCCCCTTTCAATGGGCTTACTCTCCCAACGTGGGGTTCCTGCATGGCATCCGGCCCCCCAATCACTGGTAGAAGCCTGTCGGAAAGCTGTTCAACATTGCCTGTCCAAAAATTATCCTATAGAGAAACTGGCTATTCAATATTCTGTCAGCAATCCACGTATCGCCACCACTTTGTTCAGTTCGGCCAATCCGGATAATGTATTGAAAAATATAACATATGCCGAAGAACCCATTGATTGGAACCTTGTAAAGGAAGTGCAAGAAATTATCGGAGAACAAATGCGTGTCAGTTGGGCTAATTCATAATACAAAGGAAAATAATGATGGATTTTAACATAATAGATGCACACTCCCATCTTTGGCTACGGCAAGATACGGAAGTCAACGGATTGCCTATCCGTACTTTAACCAACGGACGTTCGTTATTTATGGGGGAAGAACGTCAGATGGTTCCGCCCTTTATGATTGACGGGCGGAATAGTGCCGAGGTTTTTCTCTCGAACATGGACTATGCACAAGTATCGGCTGCCGTAGTCACTCAGGAATTTATTGATGGCATCCAAAATGAATACCTCGCAAAAGTGTCCCATAAATACCCAGACCGTTTCTTTGTATGCGGTATGTGCGAATTTCGTAAACCCGGTTATCTGCAACAGGCCAAGGAATTAATAAGTTCCGGTTTCAAAGCAATAAAAATCCCGGCACACCGCCTTTTTCTAAAAGAAGGAAGAGTCATGCTGAACAGTGACGAAATGATGGAAATGTTCCATTACATGCAAGAAAAAGACATTATCCTTTCCATTGATTTAGCCGATGGGGATACACAAGTACAGGAAATGAAAGAAATCATTCAGGAATATCCGCAGCTTCGAATCGCTATCGGACATTTCGGTATGGTCACCACACCTCATTGGCAAGAACAAATAAAGTTGGCCCGCCATAAAAATGTCATGATAGAATCCGGGGGGATCACCTGGTTGTTCAACAGTGAATTCTATCCGTTTCACAGAGCGGTCAAAGCCATTAAAGAAGCAGCAGATCTGGTAGGTATGGACAAACTGATGTGGGGATCGGATTACCCTCGGACCATTACGGCCATTACTTACAAGATGTCTTACGATTTCATCCTTAAAACGACTGAAATGACACAAGAAGAGAAAGCACTTTTTTTAGGTAAAAACGCCGAAAGATTTTATGGTTTCAAAAATCTCATATCTCTTCCTTACATAAAAAACATGTCAGAATAATCAACTGACACTTATAAATCCATACCATGAAAAATAAGAACTATTATGTACCATTGATGCTCATATTCTGCCTGTTTTTCCTATGGGCTATCAGCAGCAATCTGCTACCTACTATGATAAGACAGCTGATGAAAACCTGTGAGTTAAACGCTTTCGAAGCATCATTCACAGAAACAGCCTACTGGCTTGCCTATTTCATCTGTCCCATTCCCATCGCTATGTTCATGAAAAAATACAGCTACAAATCGGGAATTATTTTCGGGTTATTACTGGCGGCATGTGGTGGGTTACTGTTCTTCCCCGCTGCCATGCTGAAAGAATATTGGGCATATCTATGCATATTCTTTATCATTGCCACCGGAATGTGTTTTTTAGAAACGGCAGCCAATCCTTATGTAACCGCTTTGGGAGATCCGAAAAGTGCGCCCCGTCGATTGAATCTGGCACAATCATTCAATGAGCTGGGAGCTTTTATAGCTGCCATGTTTCTCAGCAAACTGATTCTGAGTGGCAACCACTATACCCGCGACACCCTGCCCACTTCTTTTCCCGGTGGCTGGGAAGGTTACATTCAAACAGAAACAGACGCCATGAAACTTCCTTATCTGCTGCTAGCTATGCTACTCATTGTTATTGCCATCATCTTTATCTTCTCCAAATTACCTAAAATCAAAGAAGGAAATACGATGGAAGGAGTAGAATATAAAGGAGAAAAATTAATTGATTTCGGAGTCTTAAAACGTTCTCATCTTCGTTGGGGAGTTATTGCACAATTCTTCTACAATGGTGGTCAGACAGCCATTAACAGTTTATTTCTAGTCTACTGTTGTACCTATGCAGAACTACCTGAAAATACAGCCACCACCTTTTTCGGTCTTTATATGCTGGCTTTTTTGGCAGGAAGATGGACAGGCACACTACTCATGGTAAAATTCCGTCCACAAGACATGCTATTGGTATATGCGCTGATTAATGTCTTGCTATGTATTGTTGTGGTTTGTTTTGGCGGTTGGACAGGTCTTTATGCCATGCTGGGCATCTCTTTTTTCATGTCTATCATGTATCCCACTCAGTTCTCGCTCGCTTTGACTGATTTAGGCAACAACACCAAAAGTGGCTCGGCATTTCTAGTTATGGCCATCGTTGGAAATGCTTGCTTACCCCAACTCACAGCTTATATGATGCATCTGAACGAACATATCTATCATATAGCCTATACTATCCCTATGATTTGTTTCCTGTTTTGCGCCTATTATGGCTGGAAAGGATACAAAGTGATTGATTAAACTGATTAAAAATAAATAAAAAATGAAAGCAATTCAAATTACCGCTCCTTCCGAAATGAAGGTAGTAGACATCGAGAAACCGGTCTTGGAACCGGGAGAAGTTCTTGTGAAAATTAAATACGTCGGTTTTTGCGGCTCGGACTTGAATACATTCTTAGGCCGTAACCCAATGGTAAAGTTGCCCGTTATTCCTGGACATGAAGTAGGAGCTGTCATAGAAGCTGTGGGCAAGGATGTGCCGGATTCTTTAAAACCCGGCATGAGCGTTACAGTTAATCCCTATACCAATTGCGGTAAATGTGCTTCCTGTCGTAACGGCAGAGTAAATGCCTGTGAACATAATGAAACTTTAGGGGTTCAGCGCAACGGAGCCATGTGTGAATATATCGCATTGCCTTGGAGTAAAATAATCCCGGCCCATCGAATTCCTCCTCGTGACTGTGCACTGATCGAACCGATGAGCGTAGGCTTTCATGCGGTTTCCAGGGCACAAGTTACAGATATTGATATAGTGATGGTCATTGGTTGCGGAATGATCGGTATGGGAGCTATTGTACGTTCAGCTCTTCGCGGAGCTACCGTTATCGCTGTAGACCTGGACGACGAGAAATTGGAACTTGCCAAACGGATAGGTGCTCACCATACCATCAATTCCATGACAGAAAATGTACATGAATGCCTGACAAAGATTACGGAAGGACTCGGTCCTGATGTAGTCATTGAAGCTGTCGGCAGTCCTGCAACCTATGTTATGGCCGTCAATGAAGTCGGATTTACCGGGAGAGTGGTATGTATAGGGTATGCAAAATCAGAAGTTTCTTTTCAAACTAAATATTTTGTCCAAAAAGAACTTGATATCCGCGGATCACGTAATGCATTGCCCACAGATTTCAGAGCAGTTATCCGCTACATGGAACAAGGTACTTGCCCAAAAAATGAATTGATCAGCAAAGTAGTCAAGCCCGAAGCAGCAATACAGGCCATGAAAGAATGGGCGGCAGCTCCCGGAAAAGTATTCCGTATACTAGTCGAATTTGACTAACCACATCTATACAATTACCCAAAATGTGCTCAAAGTGATCGTTTTCTACTTCGAGCACATTCTCTTTTTTGATTAAATCCTACTTGATTGGATAATATCAATTAATATCGGACGGAACCCGCTAACGAAACACTCTACTGCTATTACCATCAGAATAAGTCCCATCAAGCGCATCATCACGTTATTTCCAGTTTCACCAAGAATAGAAACCAACCGGGTAGAAGCCCGCAATATAAGATAGGTGATAAAATAAATCAAACCAATTATTCCGATCAGAATTCCCTTCATGGTCCAAGTATTTGCATCATCCATTAACATTATTCCGTTAGCTATAGCACCGGGACCGCAAAGCATAGGAATAGATAACGGGGTAATTGAAATATCATTGGCATACGTTTTAATTTCTTCATCTTTCAACTTCGTATTAGTAAAACGTGCCTGCAACATATCATACCCAATCTTCAAAATAATAAAACCGGCAGCAATACGAAAGCCATTGGTCGATATTCCAAAGAATTTGAATAAAAATTGCCCGGAAAAAGTAAAAGCCAGAAGTGTAATAAAGGAAATGATAGTAGCACGTTTCACAATATGACGCCGTTCTTCATCATCCATTCCTTTAGTCATAGTCAAAAATACAGGCATGGTTCCCAACGGGTTGGTTAATGTGAAAAAAGAAGTAAAGCATAGTAATGCAAATGGTAATAATGTATCCATTGACGTATTATTTTTAGGTTATGGGCAAAAGTAATCCATAATTGGGAGATGAGCAATAGTAGAGGTCACATTTCACACGTGCGTATACAAAAAAAAGCCTCCGGAACTTCTTC
>OODE01002323.1_pt1 | contig 10190 bp, 15 predicted proteins | sample 1671771 | NCBI WGS metagenome assembly OODE01 (sample SAMN06348191, study PRJEB24527) | human gut metagenome | biome: human gut; feature: ankylosing spondylitis patient; material: feces | host: Homo sapiens | place: China | collected 2015-10 | reverse complement strand
TTATTTTTCGTAATGTGTATAACAAGGAATAGTGATGAAATTTAAAAAATGTCTTCTGCCTGTGGCAATGTTAGCGTCATTCACTCTGGCAGGATGCCAGTCAAATGCTGATGATCATGCCGCCGATGTTTATCAAACCGATCAACTGAATACCAAACAAGAAACTAAAACCGTTAATATTATTTCCATTCTTCCCGCAAAAGTTGCCGTAGACAACTCCCAAAATAAACGAAACGCACAAGCCTTCGGCGCGCTTATTGGTGCAGTCGCTGGCGGTGTAATCGGCCACAACGTGGGGTCTGGCAGCAATTCCGGAACGACGGCAGGTGCAGTTGGCGGCGGAGCTGTTGGCGCGGCAGCGGGTTCTATGGTGAATGATAAAACCTTAGTGGAAGGTGTTTCTCTAACGTATAAGGAAGGCACCAAAGTGTATACCTCCACCCAGGTGGGTAAAGAGTGCCAGTTTACGACAGGTTTAGCCGTTGTTATTACCACGACGTATAACGAAACGCGTATTCAGCCAAATACCAAATGTCCTGAAAAGAGCTAATAATCAGGAGGAGTCATGAAGAAAGTTTTTCTTTGCGCCATCTTAGCCTCCTTTAGCTATCCGGCTATCGCCTCATCATTGCAGGATCAACTCTCGGCTGTCGCAGAAGCGGAACAGCAAGGTAAAAATGAAGAGCAAAGGCAGCATGACGAATGGGTCGCGGAGCGCAACAGGGAAATCCAGCAAGAGAAGCAACGTCGCGCAAACGCCCAGGCCGCGGCTAATAAAAGAGCGGCAACGGCAGCGGCAAATAAGAAAGCTCGTCAGGATAAACTGGACGCCGAAGCCACTGCGGACAAAAAACGCGATCAAAGTTATGAAGATGAGCTACGCAGCTTAGAGATTCAGAAACAAAAACTGGCACTGGCGAAAGAAGAAGCCCGCGTTAAGCGCGAAAACGAATTTATCGATCAGGAACTGAAGCACAAAGCTGCGCAAACCGATGTGGTGCAATCTGAAGCTGACGCAAACAGAAATATGACTGAAGGCGGTCGCGATCTGATGAAAAGCGTGGGCAAAGCAGAAGAGAACAAATCGGACAGCTGGTTTAATTAATCGATGTAAGTAACTTCAAGCCTATAATTCTTGAAGATAAAAAACCCTCTGTAGTAACAGAGGGTTTTGTTCATTCATAGTGCAGGGATCAAAATCATTCCCACTCAATTATTTACGGACACCATAACCAATTGAGTGATAACATTTTTCCAAAGCTCAATTTTCCTCGTACCGTTTTATATACCGTCACCGGAAATCAGTACCATGAAAAATGCCATGCTATCTGGTCAGGGTGTCGTACTGTTTTTCACAGACTCTTCCGGCTTCGGCTGCCCGGTCAGCATACTCTGCCAGTTGTCTGTTTCTCTCGAGAGATTTACTGAGCACGTCGGCAAGCAAAACTCCGGTGTCTGCGGCTGACGTCCCAGCGCCGACAATGGCGTTATAGTGCCTGAGCTGCTCACGGATGGCAACGAGCTGTTGCTGCAACCGGCCAGCGCGAGCGGCAGCATCAAGAGCATCATTGCGCGCCTGGTCGATCCTCTGCTGCGCTTCACGTTCATTGATCGATTTCTCCTGTTCGTAGTGCTGACGAACTTTGTCTTCTTCGGCTTTGCGGTCTTCTTCCGCCTGAGCATACCCGGCATCGTACTGGCGACTGCCGTGTGCATTCCAGGCGACAACTCCTGATATGACCAGAACAGCAAGCATCGCCATGATAACCAACTGTTTCCAGTATGCTTTTGCGAATGCCCAGATCATACCGCCAGCACCTTACTGGCAGTGATGTATCGCGCGCGCCGGTCGTCGATGCCGTTCCTGCCACCATTGATAATCAGAGTTACACGTACAATATCTCCGGTATACTTCATGCAGCCTTTGCTGGAGAAGAACCAGGCCGCGCTACGAGCCGCGTATTCGTCCTGTGCCAGCAGTTCAGGATTCTCCAGCAGGTCAACTTTCAGACCGTTTCCGCAGTCACGATAGTTATTCAAACCGGTAATCTGGATAAGCCCGCGCCCACGGTAATTCCAGCCATCGCCGGGAGCATTGTTACCCATGCGTTTGCTGTATACCAGATTTGCGATCGCGCGCTGGCGCTCAAGTGGCAATGGTGGTTCACCAACGCGGCGCCCCAGTGCATTAGCCTGTCCCTGGGTGAGGCGTCCAGTCCGGACAAAGCTCACCAGTCCGGTAACGCTGTAGTTGAAATTCTCCTGCAACCTGGTGAACCCCCCAGACTCATGCCCAACTTGAGCAATAAACATTGCCTGATCTTCTGCCTTGCTGATACCAAACTCTTTCATCGCAGAAGTTATATGCGAGAACCAGCGAGCGGCCAGCGCCTCGCTAATACCAGCAGCTCGCTGGAATTGTTTAATCTCCATGTTTAGACCTCGTTATTTTGAAAATCTGAACGACGTTACCGCGCGTTTTAATAACCGCAGCAAGCATGACAGCGTTGATAATGACCTCAGATAAATCCACAGCCATTGGCGTGCGTAACCAGATTGCATAGACGACACGAACTGGAATACTGGCTGCAGCAACAATCAGGAAATAAGCAAGCCATCCCCCCCATCTTCGGTGTTGTGAACCGTTACGCCGGAAAGTGACAACGCGAATTGCTATGCCAGTACAAATAACTGCATTGGTGATAAGCAAAAAAAACTCATGTGTTACCATCGTCTTTTCTCCCCGGAATTAACTCGCGTGGATTATCGGAACGGTGATAGAGCCAGATGCCAATTCGTACTGCGACGATTGCTGACACAAATGCGCCAGCAGAGAAAACAATCCCTTTCTCGAAAGAGTCCTGCGTGATGGTAGGTATCAGGCTGGCTATGCCGATAAGAATTGATGCTGCTGGTTTGTAGAAAAGAAGTCCGCAGAGAAAACTAAGCATCGACAAGAGTACGCGACGACGAATTGGGTACTCTACCGCAGAGGTAACAAAAATTACCGCGCCAGCCAAAGCTCCCAAAGCAACCTCAGGAGGCACTCCTGCTATCACCGCCGCCAGAGAACTCATGCTAAGCCACTGATTTAATGTTTCACTGGTTAGTTGAGCTGACATATTTTCCACCATTTATATGCATAACGACCCCCTAAATAGTAAAGCATTATGCATGATAAACCATTTGTGGTTTTTTGTTACCCTGACATCGTCAATCCCCTGCCTTTGATGTCGATAATAAGGCTCGCCTTTTACATAACTCTGAAGAGATTGCAGTACAGAAATGATTTAAAATATAGAGGCTTAGTTGAATTCCGCGCCATTTGATGGCGCGGTAGCAGTCAAATATAGAAATAAACACCAAAACAAACAGTAACAGGAACAACAAAGTCAAACAGGCTTCCAACATCCCATACGCGCGGATCAAAACCGCCCCACCACGGCATATTCATTCGCTTGCCATGCCCGAACATTTCAATCCAGCGATATTCTGCCTGGGTGTGTTCACGCGCAATGAAGAACGTACAACCAGCTATCGCTCCGTAAGCCCAGTTTCCGGTAAAAAGGCCAATCAGTATCTGTGCGGCCACAGCACAAAGCGCATGAAGGAAAGGTGTTATATCCATTGCAATAAAATGTCCGGTTCTATATTCCATGCATTTAATCCTACTTCGTTAATATTTTAATCAAATCAATATTGCTTCCTTCTGATATTTCAGAAGGAACACTACCTGATAACTTTATTGCATTAGATGAAATTCCTGAAACATCAGAAATCATATTTTTTGCCCCGCTAGTATATGCAACCTTAAAGTCATCATAAGGACCAGAATATGAAATTTCATCCTGGTTACGCACATATATAGTATTCCCGGACACCGATTTAACAACGTATCTATTTCTTAATATATTAACCTTAACATCAGATGCATCTTTTACATAACAGGTAACACCTGATGCTATATTTTCCATTTTGACATCAAGTGATGAATTAAACATCACAGCACCAGACCTGTGGATATTATGATCATCCATATTTCTTCGAGGATACGCAGAACTATCCTTATAATATCTTCCGGTAAATCTGATATATTTGAAGGTAATTCCAGATGTATTACCACCCGACAGAATGACAACCCTTATTGATTTTACTCCTCCTTTGTCGGTTATCCTAAACTTTGCATTACCGATGTTAGACTGGGTAGTAAAACGACTGTTTTCATCATCCCATGAAGCCCCTGGAAAACCAATCCCTTCAGGCTCATTTGTAATAACACTGCCATTCTCATCAATTCCATAAACCCTTATGCGGAATGCGCTGACATCAGAAGTAAATGCAAACACATCGCCATTCCTGACGCTTATATCACCTGATTCCCAAATTGTCCTGAAGTTACGTCCAATAGCAAAACTACCATTAACAAGATGAATTAAATTTCGCACACTTTTTACATCTGTAACATAATCAGGTGTATCTGAACTTCCCATATTAACGCTTGATAAAAATGGCGTTTTCTCACTCACTGAAAAAAGCGACACTTCATTAGTTAGTTCTTCCTGAATATGATATACAGCATTTCCATTACCATTATCAGTGACAGTTACAAGATTGTTTGGGTTATATGGTTCATTGGTATATGCAGAAAAGCTAAGCCATGATGCCTGAACAGAATTATTCCACGTATAACTACCAAAATTAATTCTTTGTGTGTCATCTGGGTTGTCTGGTCTGCGCTCAAAACGGAGTCCGTAAAAATGATTATTATTACCACGCTGAATGTCAATAACCCCAGTATTCTCCATCGTTCCACCAAAAAACTTGTTGTGATTATGTGAATACGGATTATCAGCAATAATCACATTATTTGTCCTGTTTAGGTAAAACTTGTTTTCGTTTATCCAACCTCTAACTACACCAAGAAAATGAATTGTATCGACCTTTTTCAGGTTAAAGGTTGAGTAGGCTATAGAATAATCTGTTTCATATACTGAATCATCAGAGTTTGCATATAACTGTAAGTAGTCGCAACGCTCAATGTTAATATGCTGCCCTTTTGCCCCGATAATACGAATATCCGGTGTCGTTTCAGATGAAATACCAGAATTTCTGATAATCGTTCCGAAGTTTTGTCTTGGGTTGTTAGGGTTTGATGCATTCCCGCCAAGCAATACCCCTATCCCTGAGTGGGATATGGTAAAAACAGCATTGGTCATTTCGAGGCTGACATTACGAAGATTTAATGTCTCCGTAATAATAAAATTACCTTCCGCTCGTAATGTTCTGGATGATTCTCGTGCATATTCTGCAGCCAGAATCAATGCAGATGTATCATCTGTTATACCATCGCCTTTTGCCCCAAAATCGCGAACACTAACGGTGTCTCTCATCTTATCCTGGAACGTTCGGTATACTGCTCCAGAACCATACTGAATAAACCAACCAAAACCACCAATAACTCCGGCGATTGCAGCATCGACATAATTACGCATTGAGCGATTATTTACAGCGTCCTGCTCAAGTGATGGATCGGCAAGGTTAGATATTCTGTTTTGCTTTGCATCGTAATATTTTGCAAGCAAAGATGGTTTCATCAATGCACGTCTGAACCACCCAAAACATCGCTGGATCAGCATCGTCAGGTAGTCAAATGCATCCTCATGAACTTCGGGGAAAAATTTTCCCTGATTGCGAAGATCAGTCTCCTGCACCACATCAAGCACACGCTCTATCGTGATTCGCCAGCCAGCAGCAAGCGGCGACGGAAGAACCACTGCACCGCCACTATAAGTTCCCGCCCCTGTTACCGTATAACCAGCATCCAGCACTAGTTTTGTAACGTTACCGTTAAGGTCAGACACCTGAACAACCAGGTCGGATTTTTTGAAAATACGGAAGGTATACGGAAATGATGTCGTAACGCCGTTACCTGTGTATTCGTTGTGGTCAACTTCGGTTGAGACCGTCATGTTAAATCTCCAGATAGTCGCAGCACCCGTTGCGCCGCATATCTGGTTATTCTATTACCCAAAAAACCATATATGGATAGAAAGACTGTGAATATGAATAGATATTACCTTTCAGGTAATTTGCAAAACGTGCTGGATAGCAAACAAATTATTTGCTACTGTATAAATATACAGTTATTGCATGGAGAAGATTAAGATGCAGCAGTATCACTATCCACTGGAAGAGGGATTTACCGAAAGGATTCACACGCCGGGAGGCGTCAGGTCACTGGTGGAGGGATCGCACTTGATGAAATTACTCCGGGATCTCGATAAGGATGGATTTAATGTCGATGGCCCACTTGCCGAACTGACTGCACTGATTAACTACGTCACCAGCTCACAGATGTCTATGCAGGATCTGCAAACACATCTCGACTATTGTGCCGAACAATTACGAAAACAAACCAGATAAGTTTTGAAATTACCAATAGGAGTGCTTATATTTACCTTTTCGGTAAATTTACATTGCACTCCTCTTGTGCCATAGTAATCGGGCACTGGCAAAATCCAGTGCCGGGATTGGTCTCCCGGATTACTACAGAGGCACATATGCCGCATAAGCGGTTTTTTTATGTGTAAAGCGCACCTATTCTATGGTGGGCTGTGTGGGGGCACCGAAAGGTGCGCCGGGTTCCTTTGTAGCCGGTAAGACCAACTCTGCACAGTTCACCACCATCTGATTGGTCTCAGCGGTGGTGATTAACCTAACTACAAAGGTGATCGCTATGAATACCAAACCTTCCATCTTTTCCTTTGAGTCATCCTGCCAGATCCGTATGTTCATGATTGACGGAGAACCTTGGTTTGTCACCAAAGATGTGTGCAATGCTTTGAATATTGATGTTACACAAGCGAGAAAACTTGATAAAAAAGGCTGGAACAAAAAGGGGCTGTATTCAATACAGACCCCTGGTGGAATACAAGAACTATCCATCGTTTCAGAATCAGGTCTCTACATCCTTATTCTGCGTTGCAAAGAGGCAATGACTGAGGGAACGAGAGCATTCAGATTTCTTGAATGGGTTACAGGTGAGGTTCTTCCTCAGATCCGCCGCACCGGAAGTTACATTAAAAACTCGCTCCCGCAGGAAGAACGCATAAAGATGGTTGCCGACCAGGTAGCCAACGCCACAGCATCAGCAGTGATGCAGGCAATGAAGGTAGAGAACAAAACCTACAGCGCCCCACTGAAGCCCGGCTACCGCAGCCTGATTCATTCGCCGTCTGGTGTTCTCGGCCTGACGGAGAACTCACTGCTGATGAATCTGCTAAACCAGTTACAGGAAGACGGGCACGACGTATCGGGCGCGGCGGCGGAGTTGACCACCATGTTCTGCTACATCGTCGGTGTGAGCAAATGCCTGCGTGATATCCAGACGCACGCGGAGTACATCAACGACAAAGCAGGGTTCTTCTGACGGGCGGCGGCACAGGGATGTGCCTACAATTATCAATAATTGTTTACACTCGTTGCAGTTAAAAGCATTATACTCATGTTTAAAATTACCCGATTGGTAAAGTCGATTGGTTGAGGTTCATATGAGCAGAAGATATGTCAAGGAGCTGGCTATAGAGTCTGGCACCCCTTTGGGTATCGTTCCTGGCTCCAACTATGCCAAGGCTTTAAACCGAGACTCTGTCGTCAAAGTTATATCAAGAGACATGAATATGGTCGGAGACGATCTCAGACGGTCAGAAAATCGTGTTTATGCTGAATATATAGTAAAGAACGGAAAAAAAATTGCAGCGCCTGCTGGCGGAAAATGGGCAATAGTGACAGGGAAAAACTCAAATGCAAGAGGAAAACCAGAAGCTAAAGGAATGTCCTTCGACAAATATGCAAAAATCTATTGGGCAACCAAGTGATAACGAAGAAACTGAGTTCGAGGAAGTTGAGGAAGGGCTAAGTAACGAGATCATTCAACACCCAGATGCCTTCACAAGAGTTCTTGATCGCCCTGAAATTCAGGAGATAGTTGTCGCTCACCATGCGTTTCAGGGTCCGCTTCCTCCCCCCTATCTGCTTCGCGGGTATCAGGATATTTTACCTGATGCCCCCGAACGCATCTTCCAGCTGACGGAGAAGGAGTTTGCTCACCGCCAGAAAATGGAGGAAAAGGCACTTGACGGGGCTATTAATAGAGATAAACGTGGGCAGTGGTTTGGCCTGAGTGCAACTATTTTTACAGTAGCTTGTGCAACATTATTAGGTTTAACAGGTCATGAAGTTCTAGCTGGCACAGTGATCGGTACAGTTGTTGCAGTGGCTGGTATTTTCGTTCTTAGACAAAAACCAAGCATCAAGAAGAAATCTGAAGACAACAAACCTGAAGAAAAGTAAGCCCGCGCTGCGGGCTTTTTTGTGGACGAAACAAAAGTCAGTGCTACACTCATTGACGCCACATTGAGGTGGCTTATAGATGGAAATTTCACAATGAAAAAAGCATTTGCTGCACTGTTCGTTTTGTTGTCTCTGGTAGCTTCAACTCAGGCCTTTGCCGGTCGTTGTCAGCACGACAGCGATACTGCCGCTGACGGCTCCCGCTGCGGTGGGCGTTCTGCGGATTCCCGCCCTGGCGGCGGTGGCATTCGTTAAAAACAAGGCCGCGAAAGCGGCCTGTGACATGTCACGCTAGTTTCGTTTTGCACGTCCCTGTGCCGCCGTTCTGTCAGAAGAACCCTGCCTTGTCGTTGATGTATTCCGCGTGCGTCTGGATATCACGCAGGCATTTGCTCACACCGACGATGTAGCAGAACATGGTGGTCAACTCCGCCGCCGCGCCCGATACGTCGTGCCCGTCTTCCTGTAACTGGTTTAGCAGATTCATCAGCAGTGAGTTCTCCGTCAGGCCGAGAACACCAGACGGCGAATGAATCAGGCTACGGTAGCCGGGCTTCAGTGGATAACCATAACATTTTGTCTGTGTTTTAATTGCCTCACGAAGCGCATCTAACATCTTGACTGCCACTTCATCATTCTCTGATGCAGATCCAGCAGGGAGATACTCCCCTTCAAGCGGAACCCGAGCAACAAGAGACAACGCTTCGGCAAATTGATCTTCACCAATTTCTTTGTACGAACAGCCAAAATGAGATTTCAGTGACGACCACATGGTGATCATCGCCTTAGCCTGTTTTTCTTTTGGCAGAGACTGACCGCGACTCATGACGAGTTGTTTAATGGCTTCCTGCTGTTCAGTTGTTATTTTACCCGGCAACGCCTTTTTAGCTTTGCGTGGGTTAACCACATGGCCTTTAGTCCAGTACTCGTAGAGCACATCGTCACACTCTTCCTGATACTGGATTACCTTGTCGCGGATTTCAGGGCGGACTTTGTTAGGGCTGATGCTGTTCAACCAAGCTGCCAATTTTCGTAAAGCCATACAAATCATGGCTTGCACCCCACCGGCAGAAGGTATGGTGATTTCCACCATACCCTTCGAGAAGCGTTGAGAAATCTTCTTATGTTGAGATTTCCAGTCTAGCCCCATTCCCTCAACGATAGGTTTCATTGGGGTATACGGTTCGCCGTTGTGATTGACAACATAAAGCTCTGCGCCGTGGAATGGCACGTTGATAGTAGATACTGCTGTTGCTATACTCGTCATGTCGTTAATTCCTATACGTAGTTTTACGATACTGAAGCCCTGACGGTCTGGCCACCGTGGGGCTTCGCTGTTTTATGCCACGCTATTCTTCTCACCAGTGAGTCCATACACTTTCCTCAGCTGATAGATAATCTCTGTATTGAACTTTCGGCATTCTTTTTCGCCATTTCTTTCAATAGCTAACTTCACATCGTCCGGAAAACGAACTCGTCGTTGACACATCTCTTTTGCTTTTTGCATTTCATATCTCCTTAGCCCCACCGTGGGGCAAAATAATTGTCACACCGTGCGTCATTGATGTCAAGCACACGGTGAGGCATACTTCAATCATTGCAAGTAACTCAATATTTGGTGAAGAACATGAGCAGAGAAGATCCACAACTAAGGATCAGACTTCCCGTCGAAGTAAAAGAAAAAATAGAAATTTCTGCAAAAGCCAATAAGCGATCAATGAACGCTGAAATAGTACAACGTCTTGACACCAGTTTTCTGAAAGATATTCATGAAGATGACGTAATTTCTGCTTATGAAGCAAAAATCATTGCAAACAATGCACGACATGAAATATCAA
>OODE01002318.1_pt1 | contig 10222 bp, 8 predicted proteins | sample 1671771 | NCBI WGS metagenome assembly OODE01 (sample SAMN06348191, study PRJEB24527) | human gut metagenome | biome: human gut; feature: ankylosing spondylitis patient; material: feces | host: Homo sapiens | place: China | collected 2015-10 | reverse complement strand
TGAGAGGTATATTCCATTGGATAATGAAAATTAAAAGAGTCATCGGCAGAAGAAATCAATCGCTGATGACTCTTATTTTTGCTTATTTTGACCTCTGTCTCACAGACATGATCTCATGATCTTCTGCTTTCATATCTTCTGCTTCGTGTTCATAAACATATTAATAACTCCATTTTCTCTGAGGTTCCCATGAAACAAAAACACATCTACCGTCTTATTTTTTTCTTTGTCATGGCTTTTGCTCTTGGCAGTCTTGTAGGAAAGATCTATTCTCATTTTACTTCCGGCTCACAGTCCGATCCGAATTCTGCCGAAAACAGCCAGACCTCTTCTGCCTCTATGACATTCCAAAATGAAAACTGGGGGCTCGGTTTTCAGGAAGAAGGCAAACGCCCCACAGGAAACGCTTCTATTGAAGAATTAAAAAAATACAATGCCTGGTATGCAGCCGATAGCGATGAGAAAAAAATCTATCTTACCTTTGACGCAGGCTATGACAATGGAAATATGCCTGCCATTCTGAATGCCTTACATAAGCATCAGGTACATGCCACATTTTTTGTTGTGGGGACTCTGATCCGGGAAAAACCGGAACTGATCCGCCAGATCGTAGATGCAGGCCATACCGTAGGCAATCACACCATGACACACCCGGATATGTCCGGTATCTCTACAAAGGAAGCCTTTCAGAAGCAGCTTGAAGATGTGGAGGTTCTTTATAAGGAAGCCACCGGAAAAGAAATGACAAAATTTTATCGCCCGCCCCAGGGCATTTACAGCGTGGAAAATTTAGAGATGGCAAAAGAGATGGGATACCACACCTTTTTCTGGAGTCTGGCTTATGTGGACTGGTATCAGGATAAGCAGCCTTCGAAAGAAGAAGCTTTTGAAAAGCTTCTGGGACGGATCCATCCGGGTGCTATCGTGCTGCTGCACAGCACCTCTTCCACCAATGCTTCCATTCTGGATGAGCTACTGACAAAATGGGAAGAGATGGGATACACCTTTGGAACATTAGAAGAACTTGTGGCATCGGAATCCGCCTGAAAAAAAGCGCACAAAAAATCTGCCCCGGGACTATGTTCTCATATGTCCCGGGGCAGATTTTTCTGTGCTATTGATTTCAGAAGGTGTTCTTCTTATTTAATTGTCTTATTTACTGGACAGCCTTGAATGCCTCATCAAGATCCTGGATGATATCATCGATATTCTCAGTTCCGATGGAAAGACGGATCGTGTTTGGCTTGATTCCCTGATCAAGAAGCTCTTCCTCTGTGCACTGGCTGTGTGTTGTAGTAGCCGGATGGATAACAAGGGATTTCACATCTGCAACGTTTGCAAGAAGTGAGAACAGTTCAAGGTTATCAATGAAATCCTTTGCCTTCTGCGCATCTCCTTTGATCTCGAATGTAAAGATGGAACCGCCGCCGTTGGGGAAATATTTCTTATAAAGCTTCTGCTGGCTTGGATCTGCGGATACAGACGGATGATGAACCTTCTCTACCTGTGGATGAGCATTCAGATACTGTACAACCTTCAGTGCGTTCTCAACATGACGCTCTACACGGAGTGACAGTGTCTCAAGTCCCTGAAGGAAGATAAAAGAGCTCACCGGAGAAATTGTTGCTCCTGTGTCACGAAGAAGAATCGCACGAATCTTTGTAACAAATGCAGCCGGTCCGCATGCTTTTGTGAAGCTTACGCCATGATAGCTTGGGTTTGGCTCTGTAAGAGATGCAAATTTACCGGATGCCTCCCAGTCGAACTTACCACTCTCTACGATCACACCACCAATAGTAGTTCCGTGGCCACCGATGAATTTTGTTGCCGAATGAACAACGATATCTGCGCCGTACTCAATCGGTCTTACGAGGTATGGTGTTGCAAATGTATTATCTACAACAAGCGGAATTTTATGTTTGTGAGCAATTTTTGCAAGAGCCTCAATATCTACAACATCAGAATTTGGATTTCCAAGAGTCTCAATATAAACAGCTTTTGTGTTCTCCTGAATCGCATTCTCCACTTCCTCGAGATTGAATACATCAACAAATGTTGTTGTGATTCCGTATGCCGGAAGCGTATGCTCCAGAAGGTTTGTTGTACCGCCGTAAATATTTTTGGCTGCTACAATATGATCTCCCTGCTGTGCAAGGTTCTCGATTGTGTATGTGATAGCTGCTGCGCCGGATGCTACTGCAAGTGCTGCGGAACCACCCTCAAGTGCTACGATTCTCTTCTCGAATACGTCCTCTGTCGGGTTTGTAAGACGTCCGTAAATGTTACCGGCATCTGCAAGTCCGAAGCGTGCTGCTGCATGATCGCAGTTGCGGAATACATAGGAAGAAGTCTGGTAGATCGGTACTGCTCTTGCATCTGTAACCGGATCCGGCTGTTCCTGTCCTACGTGAAGCTGTAATGTTTCAAATTTGAATTTTCTCTGATCTCTTGTAATTTTGCTCATGTGTTTGTCCTCTTTTCTTTTATTCTTATATTCGGTAAAATAGTAATTTCTTATCTTATGATCATCTGCTTATCAGCGACAACAACACATTCGCTTTTCTTCGATAAACACCCTTGTTGACTTCTGTAAAACCTTCATGATTTCCTCCTGATCATCACGTTGCTCACCTTGTTTTGTGTGCTCCGTTTTTTGATGATGCAATCATATCACCCTTTTCCTAGTATGTCAATGGGGTTTATCTGTTTAGGTTCTCACCTTTATTTATGACTGGCTATAGGTTTTATTTATAACGCCACCACCTACAACCTCATCTCCGTCATACATCACCACAGCCTGACCTTTTGTGATGGCTCTCTGCGGTTCATCAAATTTCACATGAAGGATACCATCCGGTGTCTGCCATGCAGTGGCAGGCTGCTCTTTGTGACGGTAACGGATCTTGGCAGTCACTCTTTTCGGCTCAGTTAAGCTGTCCACAGAAATCAGATTTACACTGTCTGCCTCAAGTTCACTGCTGAAAAGATCTGCGTTGCCCCCGAGAACTACCGTATTGGTCTTCGGAGAGATTTCACAGACATAAAGACGACTGGCTGCCGGAATGCCAAGACCGCGACGCTGGCCGATCGTGTAATGGATGATTCCCTTATGGCGTCCGATATAGTTTCCCTCTTTATCTACAAAATCACCCTCAGGTGTTTTTTTACCTGTATACTTTTCAATAAATTTCGCATAGTCGCCGTCCGGGACAAAACAGATATCCTGACTGTCATGCTTTCTGGCATTGATAAAGCCATGTTTTTCGGCAATGACACGGACCTGGTCCTTCCGGAGACCTCCAAGCGGAAGATTTACGTGGGCCAGCTGTTCCTGGGTCAGCATATAGAGAACGTATGACTGATCCTTTGTATCGTCCACTGCTTTTTTCAGAAGGTAGCGGCCCCGTTTCTCATCGTACTCCACTCTTGCATAATGTCCGGTTACAATATAATCGTAGCCGATCTCCTGCATACGGTGGAACATTTTATCAAATTTCAAATATCGGTTACAATCGATACATGGATTGGGTGTGCAGCCGTTTTCGTAGGCCTCCACAAACCTGTCCATAACCTCAGTATGGAAATCTGCGGTAAAATTGAACACGTAGTAAGGTATATCCATCTGATAGGCTACGCTTCTGGCATCCTCAACATCGTCCAGGGAACAGCAGGTCTTTTCCCTGCGGACACCGATATCTTCGTTGTTGTAAAGTTTCATGGTAGCGCCGATGCACTCGTCACCGGATTCCTTTGTCAAAAGAGCTGCCACGGAGCTGTCTACACCGCCGCTCATTGCTATGATCGCTTTTTTCATTTATATCTTAACCTTTCCTGATGATTGATGATTTCTCAGTTTTGCAGCCTGTATTCTCTTACGGTTACTGCAATTTCGCATTTATTATAATATGGCAGTTATTCTTTGTCCACGATTTTTCACCCGGAACCTTTGCTTTGCTTCTTTCCTGCAGACTCTCTTAGGTATATAATAGAAAATATTTTTCAGAAAAGGATGTGACTATATGAAACTTTCCCTGTTTTCCACGCTGCGTGGATATCGGAAGGAATACCTTCCCAAAGATATTTTCTCCGGCATCATCATAGCAGCTGTTTCCATCCCTATTTCTATGGGATATGCCCAGATTTCCGGGATCCCCGCGGTATACGGACTGTACGGTTCTGTTCTGCCGATCCTTTTGTTTGCTCTATTTTCCACTTCAAGACAGTTTATATTCGGAGTTGATGCTGCCCCCGCTGCTATTGTAGGCGGTGCACTGTCTACTCTGAGTATTGCTGCTGAATCGGAAGCTGCCATGGATTATGTTCCTGCCATCGCACTTTTTGCAGGTCTGTGGCTGTTTATTTTCTTTCTGCTCCACGCAGATAAGATCGTGGACTTTATCTCCACACCTGTTATGGGCGGTTTTATCAGCGGTATCGCGGTTACCATCATCCTGATGCAGATCCCGAAACTTATGGGAAGTCCTGCAGGATCCGGAGAACTCCTGGAACTGACAGAGCATATTTTTGCTGCCGCCAAAAATATCAGCTGGCTTTCCCTCTTCATGGGGCTTGGTACTCTGGTGCTGATCCGCACATTTAAAAAGCTGGCACCAAAATTCCCCATGGCTATCGTTATTATGGCTCTGGGTGTTCTTTCCACTATTGTTTTTCATGTAGACGAAAAAGGCGTAGTCCTCCTGCAGTCTGTAGAACGTGGGCTTCCCTCCCTGATGATCCCGGATTTCGGAAATGTTGATCTGACCCAGGCGGCAGGCCGCGGTCTTATGGTTGCCGTTGTCATTATGGCAGAAACTCTTCTTGCAGAAAATACTTTTGCGTTCCGCAATGATTATAAGCTGAACGACCGTCAGGAAATCCTGGCCTGTGCCGCCGGAAATATTGCTGCCGCCGCAGTAGGCTGCTGCCCGGTAAACGGCAGTATCTCCCGCACCTCCCTCAATGAACAGTACGGTGGAAAATCTCAGGCGGTTTCCATCACTGCCGGGATTACCATGGCTCTGATCCTTCTTTTCGGCACCGGTTTTATCGGATATCTTCCGGTTCCTGTACTGACAGCCATAGTGATCTCTGCTTTGATGGATGTGGTGGAAACCCATCTGGCTGTACGTCTTTTCAAAGTAAGCCGTACAGAATTCTACATCTTCATGGCTGCCGGTTTCAGTGTACTCTGTCTCGGAACCATTTATGGGGTTATCATTGGTATCCTGCTCTCTTTCGTAGCTGTGATTCTGAAGGCCACCAACCCGCCGCGCTCCTTCCGTGGTATGATCCCTGGAAGAGATGCTTATTTTGATCTGTCTAAAAACCGTTTCGCCTACCCTATTAAGGGCGTTGTGATCTACCGTTTCAGTGAAAACCTTTTTTTTGCAAATATAAAGATTTTTCAGGAAGATATTGAGAACAGCATCCGAAAAGACACCAGGGTGGTAATCGTGGATGCCAGTGCTATCAACAGCATTGATGTCACAGCAGCAGACCGTCTGGATGCCATCTCCGCAAACCTGAAAAAACGTGGGATCCGTTTTTACCTCACAGAGCATTCCACCCAGATCAATGACCAGCTGCGTCAGTTCGGCATCGGTCATATGATCAAGGACGGCATGGTCCGCCGTACCATTCTTGCTGCTCTGCATGACGCAGGGATCGAAGCCCCTTATGAACTGGACGTTCCAAAGGAAGACGAGACAAAGCTTCTGCGCCGCAGTATCGCTTTTCTTCCGGCAGAGGAAGAAAATACCCTGGAAGAGTTCGCCTGGGCTTTTGGTGACGATGCAGTAAAAGAGATCGAAGAATCTGTCCATCACATTATTGAACAGCTGCACCAGATCCCGGATATCCAACGTCTCTCCGAAGAAGGTCTGGAAGAGCTTCTGGATAACTGGCATGGGCTGGGTGTTCTGGATGAGGATGAACTGCTTCGAAGAATTGAATTACATATGGATGAACTGCCTGAAGAATTAACTTCCGACCGGAAACTGATCCTTCAGCTTCTGGAAAAGCGCCGTGGCAAGCTGAAAGAAAAAATCCTTGCCGAGCATCCGGAAGTCCTGGAACGACTGGAACAGCGCAGAAAGAAACTGGAAGAACGGCTGGAGAAACAGAATCCGGAAGCCGTTCAGAAGTGGAAACACTGGAAAGAGGAACATCTCAAAGACTGATTTCTTTATATTCCTCACAGATATTGATAAACTCCTGCATTACAGTGGAAGGCCTGCGGTCTTTTTTCCAGGCAAGAAGGATTCTGGTCGTAAGCTTCTCTTCTTCGATGATCCGGATCGGAAGATCTGTACAGAGGTCTTCCATGGATCTTGGAAAAACGGCAGTCGCAAGGCCTTCCTGCACCCAGAGCATGGCATCTCTGGGATCGTCACAGACACAGAAAATATCCGGCTGGAGATTTTTTTCTCCAAAGGCTTTCATCAGAAATTCTTCATATCGCCGGTAAATAATAAGAGGGCGTCCGGTCAGTTCCTTAAGGCTGATGCCCTCTTTTTTTGTTCCGTTTTCCGGGAATGCCGGAGGAAGAACCGCGATCATGGGTTCTTCCGAAAGCTCCAGATAATTTAATCCCTCCAGCTTGATAGGTGTCCGTACTACAGAGACATCAATGATCCCATCCATAAGATAATTCAAAAGTGTAAAAGTGATAGCATCCCGCACCTCAAAGTTTACATCGGAATTCTCTCTGGAAAATCTGGAAATATAAGGCATAATGGTAGTTACTGTGGTGGGCGTGATCCCGATACGCAAGACCTGCTTTTTTCCTGCCTTGGATACTTCCAGCTCTGTGGAACGGACATAATTTAAAATATTCTCCGTCCTGTCATAAAGAAGCTTTCCCGCTTCTGTCAGTGTCACCCCTACCCTGGTCCGCTCAAAAAGCTTCACATTCAGCTCTGCTTCCAGCTGTTTGATCTGGTAGCTTAAGGGCGGCTGGGACATGTTCAGCCTTCTTGCGGCTTCATGGATACTTCCCGTTGCCGCGATCTCATGAAAATATTCCAACTGTCTGATTTCCATAAAAATGTAATTCATCTCCTGATTATTTAAAAATGAAAATGTATTATCCATATGATTTTTATTGAATTATCATATAAAAACAATAATTTACATATATATTACATCATGTTAGAATTAAAAAGCAAGAAAAATAAAAAGGAATGAATTTACAAATGAAACGAGTCGATTTTGAAAATGGAACGATAACCAGTAATATCCTTGGAGCATCGCTCCCGATGCTGGTTGCCCAGATTTTAAGTTTACTTTATAACATTGTAGACCGGATTTATATTGCACGTATCCCGCACATCGGAACTGCAGCACTTGGTGCAGTCGGTCTTTGTTTCCCGGTAATTGTCATCATTACCGCATTCAGCAATCTATTCGGAAGCGGCGGTGCACCATTATTTTCGATTGAGCGCGGCAAAAATGAGCCACAGGAAGCGAAAAAAATTATGAATATTTCTTTTTCCATGGTCTGTATCTGTGCCATTGTACTCATGGTAATTGGCTTTTTATTTGCCCGCCCGATCCTGGTACTGTTTGGTGCCTCAAAAGACGCTCTGATCTATGCATATCCGTACCTGATGCTTTACCTGATCGGAACTCTGCCTTCTATGATTGCAACCGGTATGAACCCGTTTATCAATGCACAGGGATATTCAACCATCGGCATGCTTTCAGTTACCATAGGGGCAGTAACGAACCTGCTGCTTGACCCGTTGTTTATTTTTGTGTTCGGGCTTGGCGTGCGCGGTGCCGCAATTGCAACGGTCATTTCTCAGACACTTTCTGCTGCATTTGTCTTTTTCTTTCTTACAAAGAAAGCAGAACTGAAAGTGAGACTCCTCAAAAAAGAGGAACTTGCCAGCTGTACAGCTTATGCAAAAAACATTGTAAGCCTGGGAACTGCCGGATTTATCATGCAGTTGACAAACAGTCTGGTAACGATTGTCTGCAACAATGTACTTTCCATCACAGGCGGAGATATCTACATTTCTGTTATGACCATCGTATCCAGTGTCAGACAGCTTGTAGAAACTCCGATTTATGCAATCAACGAAGGGACTTCGCCAATCCTGAGTTACAATTATGGTGCAAGACGCCCATGCCGTGTAAGAAAAGCCGGTGCCATGATGGCACTTATGATTCTCGGATACACAGCTGTGATGTGGTGTATCATCATCATCGCGCCGAAAACCCTGATCGGAATTTTCAGTTCGGATGCTACGTTGATGAAAGATGCAGTTCCTGCCCTGAAGCAGTATTTTGCAGCGTTTATCTGCATGGATATGCAATACATTGGCCAGACGGTCTTTAAATCCCTGAATAAGAAGAAGCATGCAATCTTTTTCTCACTACTTCGGAAGGGATTTATCGTCGTGCCTCTGACATATCTGATGCCGTATGCCCTGCATATGGGAACAGACGGCGTATTTCTCGCTGAGCCGGTTTCTAACGTCATTGGTGGAGGATTATGCTTCATCACCATGTTACTTACCGTATTGCCGGAATTAAAGCGTATGGAGCGGAAGAATGCGCTCTATGAGACAGGCACGATCTTATAAATGCATAAACCACTGTCAAGCTGTAGCAAATTTCGTTATACTGAATTATAAATCTACAATATTTCAGGAGAAAATGACAAATGAACAGTAGAGAAGTAATAGAAAATGTACAAGCAGATCTCTTTGCAATACAGGATCTTGCTTATCGGGATTTTCAGGCAAAACTGATGCCAACAGTCAATAAGGAAACCGTCATCGGTGTGCGGACTCCTTCTTTGCGCGCATACGCAAAAAAATTCGGTAAAACAGACAAAGTTTCTGTATTTCTTGAAGTGCTTCCACATAAATATTATGAAGAAAACAACCTTCATGGACTGCTGATTGAACAGATTAAAGCGTACCCATCCTGTATTGCCGCACTGGACCGTTTTCTCCCGTATATAGATAACTGGGCAACCTGCGATATGATCGCGCTCCGGACAGTAAAAAATCATCTGGACTTATTTATCCAGGAAGTCTGCCGCTGGATAGCATCGGATCACCCTTATATCGTCCGTTTTGGAATTGGAATGCTGATGCGGTATTATCTGGATGAACAGTTTAAACCGGAATATCCCAAAAAGGTAGCCGAAGTTAAATCAGACGAATATTATGTAAACATGATGCGTGCCTGGTATTTTGCTACCGCTCTTGCAAAGCAGTATGACCAGATCATTCCTTATCTGGAAGAGAAAAGGCTGGACACCTGGACACATAATAAGACGATTCAGAAAGCAATTGAAAGCTACCGGATCACGCCGGAACAGAAGATCTATTTAAGGACATTAAGAGTAAAAAAATAATAAAATGCCATCATCATATCAGTCACATCGATGAAATGATGATGGCATTTTATTATTCACCAATTTATCATTTGTAAAAATTTATCCATATTGGGATATTATTTAACCGTACTTTGACAATTTACGGTTCCCGCAATTTTACCACATTTGCAGCACTACGTCGTCTGTCTTCATCGATTGCAGCGTAGTGCTTTTTCGTTGTATTGACATCTTTGTGCCCCAGAACATCCGCTACCAGGTAAATATCCCCCGTTTCCTTATAAAGGGCAGTACCATAGGTACTTCTGAGCTTATGTGGCGTGATTCTTTTATTTGTAATCTGACTGGCATACTTTTTAACCATATTTTCAACCGCCTGCACACCGATCCGGCGTCTTTGGGTTGATAAAAACAGAGCATTTTCATAGCCAGCAAGGGGCGTTACCGCTTTACGGTATGTCTCCAGATAATTGCGAAGTGCTTTTTCCACCTCTTCACCAAAATAAACAACCATCTGGCTTCCACCTTTTCGTGTCACCATGACCCCATTATTGTTGAAATCCACATCTGACAGGTCCAGTCCAACTAACTCCGATACTCGAATACCTGTTCCAAGTAGAAGAGTAATGATCGCAATATCACGTTCTTTCGTCTTATTATAATAGGAGAGTGCCTGACCGGTTAATTTGGAACCACAGGATTCCACATAATCCAAAAGCATTGCCACCTCATCAATATCCAAACGTATAATCGCCTTGTCATGAAGCTTTGGCATATCTACTAAAAGCGTCGGATTCGTGGCAATGTACTGATGCTTAAAGTAATACGAATAAAAGCTTCTAAGCGCTGACATTTTACGTTTTAACCCACGTT
>OODE01002313.1_pt1 | contig 10245 bp, 8 predicted proteins | sample 1671771 | NCBI WGS metagenome assembly OODE01 (sample SAMN06348191, study PRJEB24527) | human gut metagenome | biome: human gut; feature: ankylosing spondylitis patient; material: feces | host: Homo sapiens | place: China | collected 2015-10 | reverse complement strand
ACATAGAATTAAAATAGTATTTGAAAGGATAGTCAATTTAAGTTTAAAAAAACGCCCATTAAAGGGCGTTTTATTGTTTTACTCAAAACAACCTGATTATGTGATAACCATATCATATCCCTCATTCCACCTACACTGATTACCCCCCAGACAACAATATTCCTACTCAATGAACAAATGACTACTCGTAGAATCGGTTAACACACCAGATTCTACGAGGTTTCAATGACACCACGACAATTACTCGAAGACGTCAAATCCCGCTTCACACCTTTGATTGCGGATGAACCTGCCTTACTGGAATCCCTGCTAAGAAAAGCATTGGGAACCTACCAGGATAGAGCGGGGCACATCAAGCGGATACGCTTCACTGATCAGGCCAGTAAATCACTTGCTTGCCCTGCTGATTTTCTTGCGCTCGTATCGGTTACAGATCACACCGGCGATCTTGTCTACTCCGACGTTTACGATGGGAATATCGAGCTTGAAGATACCCATCGAGCGGTATACCCACTGAATGTGTCATATCTGGCTAATTTGCGTGATATGGATCTGGATAATGGAGAAGTGCCACCTGAAATCATTGGGTTACTTTCTGACTATCTGGAAGTGCTAATCGCGATACCTAACACTGATCGCCTGCGAAGAATATCTATCGCGGGGAAACTCGATGCCAGCAATTTATCCGACGAGAACTCTCTGTATCAGCGAAAGCTGGATCTGGAAGAGAAAATGAGCGCAACAAGGGCAATTATCCCGGGAATTGTTCTTTTCTCATCCATGTTGAAGTGAGGGGGCTGATATGGGGCTTAATGTTGCTTCAGTAAAGTCTTATGTATCTTCGGCATTAACGACGACATTATTTGGCTCCGGCGTTGGTGAGCGGGAAGTTGGTAAGCTGACGTCAATCATCATGAACAAAATGCTGTTCGCGCAAGGATGGCAGTTCTCTGTCGAAGTTGATGGTCTGGAGGGGGCAGACTTCTTTGCTAAAGACATTACCTACCACGATTACAGCATCGAATATGAAACGATTAAAATCGGCGGAGGGAATATCCTTCAGCCAACGGAGCGTTCGCCTGGGCAGATAACAATGATGGTCAGGGATACCGTTGATGGCCTCGTTTTGGACTGGTTTAAGACGGCAAAAAGTCGGGTGATCAATCCGGACGGTACCGGGAATATACCGTCTAAATATTTGCTCAATGTGCGTATTTATCGGTTGCTGTCCTCCGGTTTAACCAAACTGGAAAATGAGATGACGGTATTCCCGGTCACTACCGGCGATGTCACCTATGCGCGGGATCAGGTTACGGAATTTAAGTCATTCCCAATGACCTTCGCATTGCACAGCACGTTTAACCAATCCTCAAGTTCTTTGGCTTCCCTTCTGGGCTTTAGTTTTTCTCTTTGAATTAAGGAGCAAGGATGCTTTTACCCCTTTTCCCGCTACCATCGCGGCCAACTGAATTGATCCAGTTCCGTCAGCCAAATATTGCTGATGCGATGCGTTTCAACTCGATAACACCGGAGGAACAAGAACAACAGACAACGGCATATTTAAAAGCCTTGCTGGCTGAACCCGCGAAACATGATCCCCTGACATGGACGGCGCAGGACCGGATTACCGCGTTATGGTGGATATTTACCGGCTCCCGTGAAACACCGGTCGAGACATTCACCTACACCTGTAAACATTGCGGTAAAGAGCATTATTACGATTGCGATATGAATGCTCTGGCTGAAGATATCCAGGTCCTGGAAGTGGAACCGTTCATTGACGATATTGAGGTGTCTGTAGAGGGCGTGCCTTATCAATGGCGTATCGTGCCGCTTGATGGTTGGGCAATGGAAATGCTGGAGATGCGCCGAGCAGCATTGCCACCTGAAGACGACGCGGAATTCAAAGAAGCGATCGTTGATTTGCGTTTTTGGGAATTCGCTTATCAGTGTGAACTTTATAACGATGTTAGCGGTACTCGTGAAGAGCAGGCTGAGCGTCGTTATGAAACGATCAAACGGATGGCCATTGATACTGAATTTATGAAGCTGGCGGCACACATCCGGCTGGCTCATGAAAAGCTCGAACATGGTTTACCGTGCTACATCGATAAAGGCGAAATGCGTCTTCGTCTCCCGCCGCACAAATGCCCAAACCAGGATACAAAGGAGTCCACAGAGGGTGCGTATACCCGTCTGTGGGTGCCCTTTCGGGCTACCGACTTCATTCCACAGGTGGGGATTGAAAAGCTATCAGACCTTAGTGTCCAACCTGGTTTTGTATGGGGGTATACCGATTCAGGACGCTGAAAGGCTTACTGAATCCTATGCGTTTTTCCTGTTGGAGAAACTGGAAGAAAAACTTAAACCGAAACGGTAGGCGATAAGATCATGGAAAGAAAAAACGCCAATATTGACGATGTTATAAGGACAGTTGAAACCGCCAGCGCGAAAGAGCTGGAAGAGCTTGCAGGTATTCGGGAAGCTGTTGAAGATTTGAAAGGGGAACGAGTTGCAACTGTTGATCCTGTCTCTCGCAGTGTGTCGGCATTAAATCGCACAATCGAAAATTCACGTCCTGACTTTGTGACCAATGTGCCATCAGTGGACTCTATTGTTGACGCAATGAAACGGCTTAATTTAGGGGACGTTTCTCGTATACGGGAGGACAAAGTCACTAACCGTGAACAGCAGGCTGCACCAACAGCGCACAATCCCCCAAATAGACGAAGAGAGGCAATAACAGAGGATGTTAAAGCACAGCGGTTAGAAACGGTCAAACTCGCTCGTGATTTGAAAGGGGAACGCGTTGCAACGGTTGACCCAGTATCTCGCAGTGTGTCGGCATTAAATCGAACAATCGAAAATTCCCGGCCAGACTTTGTGGCCAATGCGCCATCAGTAGACCCTATTGTTGACGCAATGAAACGGCTTAATTTAGGGGACGTTTCTCGTGTAGTTCAGGAGGGCATTGCTCAAGAGGAACAGCAGGCCAAATCAACTACACCAAAGGGTAAAAAAAGACGCAGGAAGGCTATATCAGAGGATATAAAGGCACAACGGACCGAAGCAGCCGAACACGCTCGCGAAATGTTCGATCAAAAAGGCGGTGCGCAAAAAAGCCAAAACCAACGCGATGCGCGTGGTCGTTTTATTGGAAAGTCAGGGAGTAAGGCCGCAGCGGAAGATGCCCGTGCTGAACGTGCTGAAAAGGCCAGGCGCAAAGAGGATGATGAGCGTCTAAATGCTGAATCAGGTTTATTAAAAAAACTGTCAAAAGTAGCTGAAGGCATAGGTAACCCTTCAGAGACTCGTGCCGTCGATGCGTTAGGTTATGCCGTTGCTGGTCCATTGTGGGCAGCAGGGAAGGAGCTTGGCGGGATATCAAAAGAAGTTGGTGGATCGCTTAATGGTGCCAGAAAGTCTATTGCCGATGTGATTCGTGGCAATGACGATAACAGCCGTAGAAAAGGTTTTTTTAGGCGTAAATCGCAAAATAGTGCCGATGTCGTTCAGGTTAACACCCAAAAACGGACGGTTCAGGAACTTCAGGAGCAGACCAGCGAAATTAAAGAGGGCAATGACAAGATTCTCAGCGCCCTTGATCAGATAGCCAAAAACACCGGGAAAAAGAAGGGCGGCTTGCTGTCCAAACTATTTAGCCTGTTAGGGAAGGGGGCCGGTGGCGTCGCGTCGTTGTTAATGGGGCGTGGCATGCTGAAAAAAGCTGGAGCACTCGCTTTTGGCGCTCTGGGGGCAAAGAAACTTGTAGGAATGCTACGCGGTGGTGGCAAGAAGACTCTCGCCCATGAAGGCGGAGATTTGGCTGCCCGGGCAGCAGGTAAACTTGGATTAAAGGCAGTTGGTAAAGGGGCGTTACGCGCAATTCCCCTAGTCGGCACAGTGGCTGGAGGTATTTATGATGCGGTAACCGGTTGGAATGATACAGAAACGCAACGTCGAGCGTTTGGGCTTAAATCAGGACAAGATCCATCATTCCAGCAAAAAGCCGCTTATACGTTAGCTAATGTTCTTGATATGGGGGGACTGGTATCTGGTATTAGCAGCGCCATTGGTGAGGCTCTCAAATCACTTGGATTTGAGGATATCGGCAATATGTTGCAATCATTTTCGACGGAAAGTATTGCCCAGGCCATTGATAGTGGGATTACCAACTTAGAAACATATATTTCTAACCTTGGCGACACCATTTCTACCAAGTTCGATGATTACACAGCAAAGATTGGTGATGCTGTTTCAGCATGGTTTAGCGATACATCTAATAAGCTGCTTGAAAAGCTGGATGCCATCAAAGACTTCTTTACTGTCGATAACCTGAAACAGGTTTTCAGTGATGCAATTGATAGTGCAATTGATTTCATTAAGAACCCAGGGAAACACATTAAAGAGGCAGCTAGTAATATTTGGGATGGGGTTAAAAATTTACCAGGTAAAGCATTAGATGCAGCGGTTGATGCCGTTAAAAATACCCCTGCGGCAATGATTGTATCAAAAATACCCAATCCGATCGGCGAGGCTAATGCGAAAGAAATCACTCCAGAGTTAAAAGCTCCGGTTAATAGCCAGCAGGGGACATCTGATTCTAAAGCTGAATCCGATGCCAAACAGACTAATATTGCTGCTCGCGTGATAAATGCGGCCCTGGATATGGCGAAAGATAGCAATAAAACAGTTAAAGAAACTGCTAATCAGATTATCAATGCAAATGCCGTAGAAACAGGAAATAAAGCAGCACAAACAATTGATGCTGCCTTGGGCCAGTCTGCTACAGGTAAGGAGGAAGCATTAAGTGCATATGAGATAGATAAACGTCGATTTAACAATGGCAAGGATGTTTCTTTGCCAAAATTAAATGCTGCCGGATACCAATGGATTTCTGACAATGCCGATTATTTTGATGAGCTTGAACGTAAGTATGGGCTTGAAAAAGGGATTCTGTCAGCAGTTGCATCCGCAGAGTCTAGTGCAGGCCAGAGAACTGGAAATCCAGTAGACAAAAACGGGAACAAACTTTCATCTGCCCTTGGGGCTTTTCAGATCACTAAAGGTACAAGGGAGGATCTTGGACTCAGCGATGCTGATGCCATGGATACACGAAAAGCAGCTGATGGTGCCGCCAGATACCTAAGTATGCTGATGAACCGTTATAACGGTGATCAGGGTCGTGCAATAGCTGCCTATCATGCTGGTATGGGGCATGTTGATAAGGGGAGAGTAGTCGCCGGTACCGGCGAATATGTTACTCGTGTCAGAGGGTATCAGCAGATGCTCAATAATGGTGCCGTTTATGGCTCTAAGGTAGATCATAGCGCACCAGCAATTCACGAAAAGCTGCCTGATAACGCTGTTATCGATCAGTCTACTGGCCTGGCGTTTACCCCTGGTGATAGCCCGTTTGAGAAAGGCGGTCTGGTAGACAAAATTGGCAATGCTGTTGGTGTTAACGATCTGGTCAACAAATTCATGAATGGCCGGGGTATGCGTCGGGAAGTCGTTCAGGGAACGCTCGAAGAACGTGCACGAGGGAAGGGGACCGCAACAGCAGCTGGCAATGTGTATGTTGATACTCCGATGCCAGTTGAAGAGGCGCGTCCGGTGGCCAGCAACTCAAGTTACTTTGACCAACTCGGCGCACAAATGGGGATTGATGGACTATTCGATAAACTCCGCAACTCGCCGGGGATGCGGAAAAATAATGCGCCTGAACCAGCCTCCACGTCCCTGGTGACGACTGCCGCCAACGATTTGCAGCAACCAACCGGTCGTATGCAGATAGACGGACAGGTTATTAGTGACCTTGGCGGCTCCGGTGCCAAGCCGACAATGCAGTTGGCTGATAATACCGTTTCACTTGATGGTGAAACGAAGCGGCTGTTTGCGCAGATGACCTCATTGCTTGCCAGGATTGAAGAGCACACTAAAGACTCGGCGAAAGGCCAGGGAACTGTCGTAAAGGTCAGCACGCCTCAACCGGGCGTTATGCGCACGGTGCCACTGTCAATTGATGATCCGTTGATGAATGACTACGCGAGAGTTGATTGATGGCCAACAATAATGAAATTGATCCTTTACTGACGCTGGAGTTATCCGGCGTAAAAACGTATGAGTCCCAGGAGGAGGCCTGGGGCGCTCGTTTATATGAGTGGCTAAACACTTATCAGGGTGAGGTATACGGGGATCCGTCATGGGGCAATGTTTTACCGCAGTTTAAACACGAACCGACCAACTTGTCGCATGTTCAAATTGCGGTTGAGGCAATGCTGTTGCAAAAACTGACGGTAGATTTACCTGACATACCGATTTCTGGTTTGTCAGTAGCCGAGGGAGATGCTTTTGATAAGTTGAAAATATCCATTCGTATCAGGGATATAACTATCACACAGGACGTGGTGCTATGAGTAAAACAACACCGACTAAAGACAGTATTCGTGCAGAGTTTGAAGAGCTTGTCGAGAAAGATTCATTCTGGTCGAAGTTTGTCGGCTCTCAATTTGTCTCGATGCTGACATTGTTTATTACCCAGATTGTCTACAGGTGCTTTCAGTATGCCGATGCGGCGCTGGCTGAAGGCTTTATATCGACCGCGACGCGGCGTTCCTCTATCCTGGCAGCGGCAGAAACGAATAGTTACGTTGGTACCAAGCCAACACCGTCATCCGGGATGGTTGAGATCACAGCCACAAGTGAAGATGCTCCAGCGGTAATCCCCAAAAACACGCCTTTAATATCTGACGACCAGTACCCTTACATGACTATGGATGTATGCAGGTTGGTTGACGGCACCGGTACGGTAGAAGTGGCACAGTTGGAAATCCAGGAGGTGACATATACCGTTACGGCAGCCAAAGAATTTCTGGAAGTCGTGTTATCAAAGGCTCTCACTGCTGTCTGCTATAAGCTGGAAGTATTCGTGACGACCGATGGTAAGACCACGCAGTGGTCTTCCAGCACTATGTTCCGGTTAGCCGGTAGTAAAAGCCAGGTCTACGTTGAGTTTTATAAGCCATCCGAGCAGTTGGGGGTTCGATTCGGTGATGGGCTAATTGGGCAAATACCGCCAGAAGGCTCGACCATTACACTTAAGGTATGGTGCACCAACGGAGATATAACCCTGGTTGCTGGCCAAAACCTGACTCCTGTCGATTCTGCGGCTAATTTAGCTAATTTGATTTCAGTTAAGACAACGACACCCATAACCGCAGGTACCGATGCCGAAACAACGGAGATCACACGTAATCGTGCACAATATTACCTTGCCTATGATGATCAGGTCGTATGGGGCGGGGACTATACGTATTTTCTGGTGCGTAACATCCCGGGACTGTCCTGGGTAAAGGCATGGGGCGAAGGCCAGCAAGAGAAATTAGATGGTGCTTATAATGTTCGGAATATCAATAAGATATTTATTTCAGGATGGCATCCAAACAAAAGCCAGTCAGAGCTTGAAGAAATGATCCTGGCTGCCTTTAAGAAGGTGCCGAATGAGTTGAACAAGAAATTCTCGTATAAAGAGGTCAGAAAACTACCCTTTAAGATCACCATCACTGGGCGGATATCGGCAAGCCTGACCATTGAGAACGTGACTGATGAGCTGAAGTCGGCACTGGAAACAAAATTTGGGCGTGACTCAACTTTCTTTGATCCGAACCGTGTCGGCAAGTACATCCTAATCAAGAAAAAAGACGTTTGGGCATTTATCGAAACGCTGGGTTATTTCCGCGACTTTTATCTGGAATTTGTCGAGTGGAATGAGTCCAACGGCTTTTACGATTTCGTTTATCTGGATACAGAAAACTCCACCTTTAATATTTCGTATGAGGAGGAGTGATGCAACGTTCCTGGTTTAATAACCGGCTTACATCAGCTAAGCAAAAGTCATTACTTTATAAATCATTGGCTGATTTGGTTCAGTCAATGATGGACACCTTTGTTGACCCATGGTTGGAGCGAATTACCAACCGGAAGTCTATTTTCTCCATGAGCAAGGAGGATCTGGAGACTAGGACAAATGAACTTGGCCAGTTTTTTACTATCAGAACGTCGAATTCATCTTCCGTTCCGATGTTGTTACAACAGCGGTTTGATGAGATCCATTTTAAGGGTACTGAACGCCCTATAAACCAGACAATTTATCGCGAATTTAACGGTATATCGGTTTTATGGGATCCCATATATGCTCCGGTGGACTTTGAACGTCATCCCTATGGCACGGTCCTGATTCCAGAAAGCACACTGGAAACCACCGGCAGCACATTCGGCGAGATGTTTCTGACTTCCAGAGGAATGATCAGTATTCCCATAAACGACCTGGCCCGGACAATGGGTATTACTGGAACGATAGATCAGTCCGCAATTACAGAAGAAATTCTCAGAAAGTTTAATCAGTTCGTAAAGCCTCTACTGCCACTGCATATAGTGTTTGATGGGCTTACGCTCTATTTGTCGGTTGTTGTAAATGAACAGGCCGACATGATCACTTTGAATGAGATTTCTGATACCGAAAAAGCATTCTGCTGGTTTGAAACTTCGGATACAACTTCGCTTACTGAAGTTACGTCGATTAACGCCCCGATCACTGCAACGCCGGGCGGCACTATTGTGAAAGCAACGCCTACGTTTGATCGCACCCGCGCAGATGATTTGCTGTTGGATAGCGATGCGTGACAATCACCCCGTCCGCAGGGCGGGGTGACAAGTTACTTATCTTACAATGAGGCTTCACAACATTGATTAGGGAAAATCATGTCTGACGTCTCAACAAACCTCTATAAGAGTCAGTTGTTGGACTATTACTATCAGCGGCGCGCTGAATCGTCCATTAACAAAGGCTCTCGATTTTTAATCAGCAAGGCCGTTTTCGGTACCAGTTCACTGGTTACTAAGAAAGGAGATGGCACTTATGAGATTGGAGAACTGCCAAAGGCTTTCGATCTGGCAGAACTGACCAGTCAATTTTGCACCATCAACCTCGTCCCAACCTACTCAGGCGGGATAATTACTGTCCGAATGGACCTTGATCAAAGTCAGTTGCAGGAAGGGAAAAACTACCCATTCAACACTCTGGTTGTTCTGGATAACGAGAATAAGCCAATCGCCATTATTTGTGTCCAAGAAGACTCGCTGTATGTGGGCAAAACATATACCGCAGTTATGGCCATAAACTCGACTACAGCATAAGGATATGCTTGATGAATGACGTTACAGTTGTTACATCGGTTACTTACCCATCACCCGAGTCGTTGGCTCTGGTGGCTGATGTGCAATACCACGAACCATATCTGTCAGCCGCTCTAAACCGAAAATTCAGGGGAATTGTTGACCCGGGATTTTATGCTGGTTTCTTGCCTAAGCCTGGCGGTGGAATGAACCTGTTAATCACCTCAGTGGATGGTGATAAAACCGCTGGCGCGGCGTCAGTGAATATTGGTGAATTCTACCAGGTAACTATTCAGCAGCGTAAGGATATTTCTCTTGCACTTAGCGCAGGTAAGAAATATGCAATTGTGCTGAAGGGAAGATACCTCCTTGGAGAAGATTCTTATCAGGTTAATACCGCGTCACATATTCATGCGGCTGAATTTGTTGCCAGAACCTATACCGATTCATATCAGTTAGGAGATGGGGAACTGCTTGTTTGTACGGTGAATATCCCTGCTGGCGTATCTGCTATTACTCAGGAAATGATAGATGTATCCGACCGCATCGATCTCACGATAGGCATTGAAATTTCCGACTCTGTAACCAGTACCAGAAGTGATGTCGCTGCAAGTTCGCTGGCAGTTAAAAAAGCCTACGATCTGGCGAAAAGCAAGTATACGGCGCAGGATGCAAGCACAACGCAAAAGGGATTAGTTCAGCTCAGCAGTGCTACTAACAGCACGTCTGAAGTGCTGGCCGCCACACCGAAAGCTGTCAAGGCTGCATATGACCTGGCTAACGGGAAGTATACAGCCCAGGATGCAACCACGACACAAAAAGGGATAGTTCAGCTCAGTAGCGACACCAACAGCACTTCTGAAACATTAGCTGCAACGCCAAAAGCGGTTAAAGCTGCATACGATCTAGCAGCCGGAAAGGCACCATCCAGTCATACACATCCCTGGAATCAGATTACTGGTGTGCCAACAGCTTCATTGACAGCGAAAGGCATCACTCAGCTCAGTAGTGCCACTAACAGCACGTCTGAAGTGCTGGCCGCCACACCGAAAGCTGTCAAGGCTGCAT
>OODE01002302.1_pt1 | contig 10292 bp, 9 predicted proteins | sample 1671771 | NCBI WGS metagenome assembly OODE01 (sample SAMN06348191, study PRJEB24527) | human gut metagenome | biome: human gut; feature: ankylosing spondylitis patient; material: feces | host: Homo sapiens | place: China | collected 2015-10 | reverse complement strand
AGGGGAAAATGTATCTTTGTGGAAAAACAGCTCTTTGCAGGAAAGCCCGGGAGAAAAGGGAAGGTCAGACCAGACGGCAGAAAACGGCCAGGGGGAACCGGCAGTCCCTGCGGCAGCTGCAAAACCAGCCGCAGATTATGAAAAAGAACTGGAAGCTTCCATGAAAACGATCGAGGAAGGTGACATTCTCACAGGAACTGCGATCAGTGTGGATGAAAAAGAAGTGATCCTCGATCTTAAATATTATGCAGAAGGTGTGATCCCGGCAGAGAATTTCAGCAGAGAGCCAGGATTTAACCTCAAAGAAAATGTCCAGGAAGGGGACGAGATTCAGGCTACCGTGATCCGTAAAGATGACGGAAATGGAAATATCCTGCTCTCAAGGGTAGAGACAGTTGATGTCCTTGCATGGGATAAACTTAAGGAATTAAAGGAATCCGGAGAGGTTCTGGATGTTGTAGTAAAAGGAATCACAAACGCAGGCGTTATCGCTTATGTAGAAGGTGTCAGAGGTTTTATCCCGGCATCCAAACTTGCTCTTGGATATGTTGAGGATACAGAGGCATATCTGAACAAACCGATCCAGGTACAGGTCATCGACGTTGATAAAGAAAGTAAGAAACTGATTCTTTCTGCTAAGGAAATTCTCCGTGAGAAGGCAGAAGAAGAACGCAGAAACAAAGTTTCAAACCTTGAGATCGGGCTTATCACCGAGGGAACAGTAGAGAGCCTTCAGCCATATGGTGCATTTGTAGATCTTGGAAACGGACTTTCCGGTCTGGTGCATATTTCTCAGATCTGCGAGAAGAGGATCAAGAAACCGTCAGAGGTTCTTGCTGTAGGAGACAAGGTCAAAGTCAAAGTCACTGCGATCAAGGACGGAAAGCTCAGTCTCAGCATTAAGGAAGCATCTGATATGATGGCGAAGGAAATCGAAGAAGAAGTTTATGAAGTACCAGATGCAGGAGAAGAGGCAACCACTACACTGGGCTCTCTCTTTGCAAATATCAAACTGGATTGAAAGGACGGCTGGAATGAAAAATCAGGAAAAAATTTTTGTTATAGGACATAAAAATCCGGATACAGATTCTATCTGTTCGGCAATTGCATACTGCGACATCAAAAACAGGACAAGCCAGCACCAGAAATTTATTCCGAAGCGCGCAGGACAGATCAATGAGGAGACAGAGTATGTGCTGAGCCGTTTTGGAGTTCAGCCGCCGGGATATCTGAGTAATATCGGAACCCAGGTCAAGGACATGGATATCCGTATGAGCCCGGATGCAGACAAGGGAATGTCGCTGAAAGCTGCATGGGATATCATGCAGGAGAACAGCATTGTTTCTCTTCCAATCAGAGATAAAGAAGGTGCCCTGGAAGGTCTGATCACGATCGGTGATATTGCGAAGACCTATATGGATACGACTGACAGCTATCTTCTTTCCAGAGCAAGAACACAGTATCAGAAGATCGCAGAGACGATCGACGGAGAAGTGATCGAGGGAAATCCTCATGGATATTTTATCAAGGGAAGAGTTATGGTAGGAACTGCCAATCCGGATAAAATGAAAGAATATATCGAAGAAGATGATATGATCATCATGGGAGACAGAGAAGAGGATCATCTTCAGGCGATTTCCCAGAATGTAAGCTGTATTATCGTGGGACTTGGAATCCAGGTATCAGAGAATGTTATGAAACTCGCACATGAGAAGGATATCATCATTATTTCTTCCCCGTATGATACCTTTACGATCGCGCGACTGATCAACCAGAGTATTCCGGTCAGATATATCATGAAAACAGAAAATCTTGTAACTTTTAATACCGAAGATTTTACAGATGATATCCAGGATGTCATGATCAAGCACCGTCATCGTGCATTCCCGGTCATCAATAAGAAGGGCAAATGTATCGGTACCATATCCAGACGTAATTTCCTGGGCATGCACAAGAAGCAGGTAGTTCTTGTAGACCATAATGAGATCGATCAGGCAGTAGATAATATTGAGAAAGCTGACATTCTTGAGATCATTGACCATCATAAACTTGGAACACTGCAGACGGTTCAGCCGATCAGCTTCCGTAACCAGCCGGTGGGATGTACCGGAACGATCATGTATCAGATCTATGGCGAACAGAAACTTGAGATCTCGCCTAAGATCGCAGGACTTCTGTGTGCAGCGATCATTTCAGATACGCTGATGTTCCGTTCACCGACCTGCACACTGCAGGATAAGATGGCAGCAGGAGCACTGGCACTGATCGCAGATATTTCCATTGAGCAGTTTGCGAAGGAAATGTTCCGTGCAGGAAGCAACCTCAAGGATAAATCACCGGAAGAAATCTTTTATCAGGATTACAAGAAATTTATTGCAGAAGGTGATATCTGCTTTGGCGTTGGACAGATCAGTTCTATGGATTCAGAAGAACTCAAAGAGATCAAAGAAAGACTGCTGCCGTTCATGGTAAGCGAATGCGGACGCCATGGTGTCACCAGAGTTTACTTCATGCTGACGGATATTATAACACAGTCAACGGAACTGCTGTTTTATGGAGAGGGAAGCCGTGAAATGGCAGAAAATGCATTTAAGATGGAGCCGGAAAACGATGCATTCTATCTCGAAGGTGTAGTTTCACGTAAGAAACAGCTGATCCCGCCGCTGATGGAAGCAGCACAGATGTCCGGTGATTATGCATAAAACAAAAGCAAAAGACAGACAGGAGGATTTGTAAATCATGGCAAAACAGACCTGGAAAGCAGGGAATATGCTGTATCCGCTCCCGGCGGTTATGGTGAGCGTTACAGATGGCAAAGGACAGGATGATATTATAACAGTAGCCTGGACAGGTACGATCTGCACAAATCCTCCAATGGTTTATATTTCTGTTCGTCCGAGCCGTTTTTCCCATCATATGCTGATGGAAACGGGAGAATTTGTAATCAATCTGACGACAGAGAAACTTACCAGAGCTACGGATTACTGTGGTGTCCGCTCTGGCAGAGACGTTGATAAATTCAAAGAAACAGGACTTACAAGAGAAAAGGCAGAATTTGTCAAAGCACCTATGATCAAAGAATCTCCGGTATCTATAGAATGCCGTGTTACAGAAGTTAAGAAACTGGGATCTCATGATATGTTTCTTGCGGAAGTACTTGCAGTACATGCGGATGAGGAGTATATGGACGAAAACAACCGCTTTGATCTTAACCGTGCACGTCCGATGGTATATTCTCATGGAGAATATCTTGGTATCGGAAAGAAACTGGGCACATTTGGCTACAGTGTCAAAAAACGGAGAAAAAGTGCGAAAAAATGAGCCTTCCCAAAGAGGGATTGCAGAACAAGGGCATTTATGCTAAAATGGGCGTTAAGCAATTTGTGAGAAATCAAACAGGAGAACGTACATTTTATGAATAATATAACATTGATAGGAATGCCTGGAGTCGGCAAAAGCACAATAGGCGTTGTACTGGCAAAGGTATTAGGCTATCAGTTCCTTGATTCGGATCTTCTGATCCAGAAACAGGAAAGAAGACGTCTGCGTGAGATCATTGAAGAAGAAGGATACATGGGATTCAAGGAAATTGAGAACCGTGTCAATGCGTCTATTGATGTAAACCATACTGTGATCGCGACAGGCGGAAGCGTAGTGTACTGTGAAGAGGCTATGAATCATCTGAGGTCGATTGGAACAGTTGTATATTTGAAATTATCTTTAGATTCCCTTGCAAAGCGTCTGGGTAATCTGCAGTGCAGAGGCGTACTGTTAAAGGATGGCCAGACATTAAAAGATCTGTACGAGGAACGTACTCCATTATATGAGAAATATGCAGATGTTGTTCTGGACGAAGAAGGGAAAGATTTGGAAGAAAGTCTGCACGATCTTTTGGAAATACTAGAAGAGAATTCAAAGTAACTATTGTTGAAAAGACAATGAAGCGGAAGGGGACAGAGTAAATTTTTATTTACAAATGGCAAATCTGTGTTATAATACAGACTTTGAGGATGAGATTTATCTCTGGCATTCGCTTCGACTTGCGGAGTGAAAATAATTATAGAGGTGCTTTATGGAACAGTATGTAATTAAAGGTGGCAATCCGTTAGTAGGAGAAGTTGAGATCGGTGGTGCGAAGAACGCTGCTCTTGCTATTCTTTCTGCTGCGATCATGACGGATGAAACCATTCTTATTGAGAATCTGCCTGACGTAAGAGACATCAATGTTTTGTTGGAAGCAATTGCCGGGATAGGAGCTCAGGTTGAGCGAATTGACAGGTCTACCGTTAAGATTAACGGATCTACAATTAACGATATCAGTGTAGATTATGAATATATTAAGAAAATCCGTGCGTCATATTATCTTCTTGGCGCATTACTTGGCAAATACAAACACGCTGAGGTTCCGCTTCCGGGCGGATGTAACATCGGAAGCAGACCAATCGATCAGCATCTGAAGGGATTTCGTGCATTAGGTGCAGATGTGAACATCCTTCATGGTGCGATCGTTGCAGAGACAGAGAACCTTCATGGGAGCCATATTTTCCTTGATGTTGTATCTGTAGGTGCGACGATCAACATTATGATGGCAGCTTCTATGGCATCTGGCCGTACTACGATCGAGAATGCAGCGAGAGAGCCGCATGTTGTAGACGTTGCGAACTTCCTGAACAGTATGGGAGCCAACATCAAGGGTGCGGGAACTGATGTTATCCGTATCAAGGGTGTTGAGAAACTTCATCGTACAGAGTATTCTATCATTCCGGACCAGATCGAGGCAGGAACTTTTATGTTTGCTGCTGCCGCAACTGGCGGGGATGTTACAGTTAAGAATGTTATCCCGAAACATCTTGAGGCAACAACTGCCAAACTTGAAGAGATCGGATGTGAGGTTGAAGAATTTGATGATGCAGTACGTGTACGTGCAGGCAAGAGACTTCACCGCACTCATGTCAAGACTCTTCCATATCCAGGATATCCGACAGATATGCAGCCGCAGATCGCTGTTACACTTGCCCTTGCAGAAGGAACAAGTATCGTAACAGAGAGTATCTTTGAAAACCGTTTCAAATATGCGGACGAGCTTTCCAGAATGGGAGCGAATATTAAAGTTGAGGGAAATTCTGCTATTATTGATGGTGTCCGCAAGCTTACAGGTGCAAGAGTCAGTGCACCGGATCTCCGTGCAGGAGCGGCTCTGGTAATTGCAGGTCTGGCAGCGGATGGAATCACAGTAGTAGATGATATTGTTTATATCCAGAGAGGATATGAGAATTTCGAAGAGAAACTGAGAAGTCTCGGCGCAGAGATCGAGAGAGTTTCCAGTGAGAAAGAAATTCAGAAATTCCGTCTTCGCGTAGGTTGATAAAATTTGTCATCCGAGATACTTGACAAGTATATAAAATAAGTTTATTGTATGTACTGCGATAACTTCATAAACGGCCTTTTATTCAGAGTGGTGGAGATACAAAGGATCTGTGAAGCCACGGCAACCCCTCCCTTGAGAGGAAGGTGCCAACCTGAGCGAGTGATCGAACAATAAGAGGATTGAAATCAAATTCAAGACAGTCCTATTGTTGGGGTTGTCTTATTTTGTTATGTACGCAGATAACTTATTGATCAATAGACCAGATAAAAAAGAAAGGAACCAATCATGGAGAAAGAAAAGATTTTATTTACATCCGAATCTGTAACTGAAGGCCATCCGGACAAAATGTGCGATGCCATTTCCGATGCCATTCTTGACGCGATCATGGAAAAAGACCCGATGGGTCGTGTAGCATGCGAGACCGCTACAACAACAGGTCTTGTACTTGTTATGGGAGAGATCACAACAAGCGCTTACGTTGATATCCAGAAAATCGTAAGAGATACAGTAAGAGAGATCGGTTATACCCGTGGAAAATATGGATTTGATGCTGATACATGTGCAGTCATCACTGCAATCGATGAGCAGTCAGCAGATATCGCTCTTGGCGTAGACAAAGCTCTGGAAGCTAAGATGGGAGAAGACGAGATCGATGCGATCGGAGCCGGAGACCAGGGAATCCAGTTCGGATATGCTTCCAATGAAACAGAAGAGTACATGCCATATGCGATCAACATGGCACACAAACTGGCTCGCCAGCTTACAAAAGTCCGCAAAGACGGAACTCTGCCATACTTAAGACCAGACGGAAAAACTCAGGTAACTGTTGAATACAGTGAAGAAGGCAAACCGATCCGTATCGATGCAGTTGTATGCTCTACACAGCATGATCCGGAAGTTACACAGGAGCAGATCCACGAAGACATCAAGAAATATGTATTTGATGAGATCATCCCGACAGACATGGTAGATGATGATACCAAGTACTTCATCAACCCGACAGGACGTTTCGTGATCGGTGGACCTCACGGTGACAGTGGACTTACAGGACGTAAGATCATCGTTGATACTTACGGTGGATCCGGACGTCACGGCGGCGGTGCTTTCTCAGGAAAAGACTGCACAAAGGTTGACCGTTCCGCAGCTTATGCAGCACGTTATGTTGCAAAGAACATCGTTGCAGCAGGACTGGCCGACAAGTGCGAGATCCAGCTTTCCTATGCGATCGGTGTAGCAAAACCGACTTCCATCAATGTAGAAACATTTGGAACAGGAAAACTTTCCAACACCAGACTTGTTGAGATCATCCGTGAGAACTTTGATCTCCGTCCGGCAGGAATCATCCGTATGCTCGACCTGAGAAGACCGATCTACAAACAGACAGCTGCTTACGGACATTTTGGACGTACAGATGTAGATCTTCCGTGGGAAAAACTGGATAAAGTTGACGATCTCAAGAAATATCTGTAAGACACGGTTTTTTCACCGTTTTTATAGAAAATTTAGAGATAGGAATATCGTGATATGATATAATGAACGCATATATAGCGGGTACAGACTCGTTATATGTGCGTTTATTTTTATACAGAGAAGCGGGGATGTGTTATGAAATTAAAACAGAGGATCATACTCGGTTTCCTGATGATCATATTAGTTCCAATGCTGCTGCTGGCGGCTACTTTATACGGGTTCAGCGAAGCGCAGCACAGGAGTACATCTAAGAATGAAGCAGTGCAGGAAGCAGATTATGATATTACGATCGGAGAGACCGGAGTTGACGGTTCGGGCTTACGGATCATGACGAAGGATCTTTTTTTTACGGCACTGGTCATCCTGATATTTACGAGTGTGTCCGTAGGATTGTGGATTTACAGAAGTGTTGCCACACCACTTGTTAAGCTGCGTAAGGCCACGCAGAATATCAAAGACGGAAATCTTGATTTTGTTCTTGATGTGGAAGGGGCGGATGAGTTTGCGGAACTTTGCCGTGATTTTGAGGAAATGAGGAGACGGCTCAAGGAATCCGCAGAAGAAAAACTTGTCCTGGACAAAGAAAACAAAGAACTGATCAGCAATATTTCTCATGATCTCAAGACCCCGATCACAGCCGTTAAGGGCTACGTTGAGGGTATCATGGACGGAGTGGCAGATACCCCGGAAAAGATGGATCGTTATGTCCGTACTATTTATAACAAAACAGTTGAGATGGATCATCTGATCAATGAGCTTACTTTTTATTCCAAGATCGATACAAACCGCATTCCATATACGTTCAGTAAACTGAATGTTGAGGACTATTTTTCAGACTGTGCAGAGGAAGTGGGACTGGAACTGGAAACGAGAGGAATACAGCTCTGCTATGCCAACTACGTAGACAGTGATGTGCAGGTGATCGCAGATGGAGAGCAGATCCGAAGGGTGATCCATAATATCATCAGCAATGCGATTAAATATATGGACAAGGGCAAGGGAATGAAGGGCATCATACAGATCCGTGTCAAGGATGTCGGTGATTTTGTCCAGGTTGAGATCGAAGATAACGGACGCGGAATCTCGGCAAAAGATCTGCCGTACATTTTCGACCGTTTTTACAGGACAGATACATCCAGAAATTCTTCCAAAGGAGGAAGCGGCATTGGACTGTCAATCGTTCACAAGATCATGGAAGACCATGGTGGAAAAGTGTGGGCGACCAGCCGGGAAGGATTGGGAACGACCATGTATTTTGTGCTTAGAAAATTTCAGGAGGTACCCGTAAATGAGTAAAATTTTGATTATTGAAGATGAAGAGGCGATTGCAGATCTTGAGAAAGATTATCTGGAACTGAGCGGCTTCACCGTGGAGATAGAAGAGCGAGGAGATACCGGACTTACCAGAGCACTGGCAGAGGATTTTGACCTGATCATTCTGGATCTGATGTTGCCAGGAGTGGATGGATTCGAGATCTGTCGCCAGATCCGCCAGGAGAAAAATATTCCGGTAATCATGGTATCAGCTAAGAAGGACGATATTGACAAGATTCGAGGTCTTGGTCTTGGAGCAGACGATTATATGACAAAGCCCTTCAGTCCCAGTGAACTGGTAGCGCGTGTAAAGGCGCATATGGCCCGGTATGAGCGTCTGGTAGGAAGCGGTGTGCAGGAAAATGAGATCATTGAGATCCGCGGCATCAAGATTGATAAGACGGCCAGACGGGTGTGGGTCAATGGCGAAGAGAAAGCATTTACCTCTAAAGAGTTTGACCTGCTCACATTTCTTGCACAGAATCCGAATCATGTATTTACAAAGGAAGAACTGTTCAGCAAGATCTGGGATATGGAGTCTATTGGAGATATTGCGACCGTAACGGTGCATATTAAGAAGATCCGTGAGAAGATCGAGTTCAATACAGCCAAGCCTCAGTATATCGAAACAATCTGGGGAGTAGGCTACCGGTTCAAAGTATAATAAGGAAAAGAAAGGCTGCAGGTTTACGTTTCGTAAGCTCCTGCAGCCTTTTCCTATAGGGTTCGTGTCTTATTTGTTGAAAAGTCTTTTGAAGAAGCCTTTTTTCGGCTGTGGCTTTTCAAGTCCGCCTCTGGCACTCTTAATGGCGGTGATGTAGATGCCGCTGACTACGACTTTAACTTCCTTTTTCACCGGAAGCAGATCATATACAGCTCCGTCAGCTACAAGGGTCATAATCTTCGGACCAATCTTGGCCTTTACGATCGGCATCTTGGATCTGCGCAGATACCATGGTGTCTGATCGATCACCATCTGCGGAAGACCGGATTCTTTCATGCGAAGTTTTTTCTTGTCAATGATCAACATACTGACTGTCTGGGCAGCAGCATCTAACTGTGCCTGTCCTTCGGCCTGTCTTTTTTCGAGCTTACGTCCAAAATAATACAGAGCAACCAGAACAATAACCAGAATGACAGCAATGACCAATAATACTTTCCATACCATTGTGTCTTTCGTTCCCTCCTGCAACAATTTCTCGTCTCATTGTAGCATTGTTTTAGCTAAAATGCAAGGAAGAAACGGGGATTGTGTCAGCTTGACAAAGGACATTGTGACAGATAGAATGAGTAAATATATGTTTGAAAAATGAGGTATAAAGAATGAAGAAAAAAGTAATACTTGCAATGTGTATAGCTGCAGCTCTGGCCCTAGCAGGCTGTGGAAATAAAAACGAAGCTGCAAAAACAGATGACGGACAGGAAGAAGCGGAAGCAACGGTCAGCTACGAGCCGGTGCTCTATGAGGATCTGAGCAGCAAGCTTATATCTCTTGGACAGTACAAAGGTCTGGAAGTGAGCCGTGATACGGCAGAAGTGACAGACGAAGATGTGGCCAAAGAGGTATGGGATAACGAGAAACAGTATCTGGAGCTGAAAGACGTGGATCGTCCGGCAGAAGAGGGAGATGTGCTTACCATTGATTTTACCGGGTATGTGGATGGAGAGAGCTCTGATAATCTGAAAGGAACAGACACGCAGCTGGAGCTGGGAAGCGGGACTTTCATTCCTGGATTTGAAGATCAGTTAATCGGGGTCAATGCAGAGGATGATGTGGAAGTCAATGTGGTATTTCCAGATGAATATTATGAGGAAGTGGCTGGAAAAGAAGCTCGTTTTGAAGTTCATGAGAGTCAGGAAGACATGGAAAATTCCATCCGTAATGATCTGGAGAGCACTGCACAGTCAGATGCAACTTCCAACTGGGAGTATGATCTGATCCAGGAGGTTCTGAATGGAAGTGAATTCCAGATCGAAGAGAGTGATAAAGATCTGTACGTAGATCAGATGATGTCGGAATATGAGAGCTATGCTGCAGCAGCCAATATGGAACTGGACGATTACCTGAGCACATATCTTGGAACCACGGAGGCACAGCTTAGAGAATTTTTCCGTACAACCGCGGAGTTCCGCGTAAAGA
>OODE01002285.1_pt1 | contig 10369 bp, 8 predicted proteins | sample 1671771 | NCBI WGS metagenome assembly OODE01 (sample SAMN06348191, study PRJEB24527) | human gut metagenome | biome: human gut; feature: ankylosing spondylitis patient; material: feces | host: Homo sapiens | place: China | collected 2015-10 | reverse complement strand
CCCCAGGATTATGAGCGAACTGAATATTACCGGATTTTCTGAGTATCTGCATTTCTACGGAGAAAATCAATTGCTGGGGATCGGCTGGGAAACAGACCCAGATACAGGCAATGTGACGGGGATGAAATGTTCTATGTTTGATATTTCCGATCCATCAGATGTCAGAGAAACAGACCGTTTTATATTAAAGGATGTTTCATTTTGTGACGCGCTTTATAATTACCATGCGATTCTTGCAGCTCCGAAGAAAAGTCTGTTCGGGTTTGCTTATGGAATCTATGGAGATAACACTGATGTATATGACAGCAGTGAGAATTATTATTATGCACTGCTTTCCTATCATGATCAAAATGGATTTGAGCCGCAGATGTATCTGAATATCAATGACAGTGAACTTTTTGCAGGCTCCATGAGTTATCAGGATTATTGCAGAGTACGCGGCGTGTATATCGGAGATATGTTTTATCTGGTAACAGAGAAAGGAATTGTTTCTTATAATATACAGAAGGATTATGAACAGACCGGAACCCTTAAATGGGAAGCTTAAACGCAATAAAACCATGTTTCTCCTGTATTTACTCCTTGCAGTAATCCAACGAATAGTCTATACTAGAAAGCAATTGGATGAGAATGAAGACAGAGAGGTATAGATTATGAAGCTCACAACTGTAAAAGAAATTTATAAAAACAGAGAAGAATACCTGAATAGGGAAGTAACTGTAGGAGGATGGGTACGAAGCGTACGTGGTTCCAAGGCATTTGGTTTTATCGTACTTCATGATGGTACTTTTTTTGAGACACTGCAGGTTGTATATCACGACAATATGCCGAATTTTGCCGAGATCAGCAAGCTGAATGTAGGCGCTGCTATTATCGTCAGGGGAACTCTGGTTCCGACACCGGAAGCAAAACAGCCGTTTGAAATCCAGGCAGAAAGCGTTGATATCGAGGGCGCATCCGCACCGGATTATCCGCTGCAGAAAAAACGTCATACGTTTGAATATCTGAGAACAATTTCTCATTTACGTCCGCGTACCAATACCTTTGAGGCAGTATTCCGTGTACGTTCCCTGATCGCATACGCAATTCACAAATTCTTCCAGGAGCGTGATTTTGTGTATGTACACACACCACTGATCACAGGAAGTGACTGTGAGGGTGCCGGTGAGATGTTCCAGGTAACAACCATGGATCTGAACAATGTGCCGAAAAAAGACGATGGAAGCGTTGATTTTACACAGGACTTCTTTGGAAAACCGACCAACCTGACCGTAAGTGGACAGTTAAACGGTGAGACTTACGCCATGGCATTCAAAAATATCTACACCTTTGGACCGACTTTCCGTGCAGAAAATTCCAATACCACCCGTCATGCAGCTGAGTTCTGGATGATCGAGCCGGAGATCGCATTTGCAGATCTGAAGGACGATATGGTACTGGCAGAGAGCATGTTAAAATATGTGATCCGTTATGTATTAGAGCATGCGCCGGAAGAAATGGAATTCTTCAACAAGTTCGTTGACAAAGGATTACTTGACCGTCTGAACCATGTATTAAATTCTGATTTTGGTCATGTAACTTATACAGAAGCAATCGAGATCCTTGAGAAAAACAATGATAAATTCGATTACAAAGTATTCTGGGGCGCAGATCTGCAGACAGAGCATGAGCGTTATCTGACAGAGGAAATCTTCAAACGTCCGGTATTCGTAACGGATTATCCGAAGGAGATTAAAGCGTTCTACATGAAACTGAACGAGGATGGCAAAACCGTTGCCGCTATGGACTGTCTAGTTCCGGGCATCGGTGAGATCATCGGCGGAAGTCAGCGTGAGGATGACTACGACAAACTGCTTGGCAGAATGAAAGAACTTGGACTGAAAGAGGAAGATTATGACTTCTATCTGGATCTGAGAAAATATGGTTCTACAAGACATGCAGGTTTCGGACTTGGATTTGAGCGTTGCGTGATGTACCTGACAGGTATGGGCAATATCCGTGACGTAATCCCGTTCCCAAGAACAGTAAATAACTGCGAACTGTAATGAAAAATGAAAAAGGGGAGGTTTGGTGCATGCCGACCTCCCTTTCTTAGACAAAGAGGACATTTATGGCGAATTACAAAATATATATTCAATATGATGGAACCCGCTACAAAGGATGGCAGAGACAGCGCACCACGGATCAGACGATTCAGGGCAAGATTGAGGCAATTTTAACAAGACGGTATGGGCGCACCATTGAAATCGATGGTTCCGGTCGGACGGATGCAGGGGTACATGCCCGTGGACAGGTGGCAAATTTTCGGATTCCGGAGGCGTTGTGTGATGGAAAGGCACCAGAAGATGTTTGTGATGAGCTGCTGGCGCTTTTTGCAGAGTATCTGCCGGAAGACATTGCAGTGACAGAGGTGCGGGTGGCATCAGAACGGTTCCACAGCCGGTTAAACGTCGTGAAAAAGACTTATGTATACCGGATCTGGAACGCGGCATATCCAAACGTATTTGAACGGAAATACATGCTGCATGATACGCGGCACATGGATGTGGAAGCTATGCGTCAGGCAGCAGAATATCTGCTTGGAAAACATGACTTTGCGGCATTTTGCGGAAATGCGAAGATGAAGAAATCCACGGTGCGAACGATTCATGAGATTTCCATAGAAGAAATCGTCGGTGAGATCCGTTTCACTTATACCGGAAATGGATTTTTGCAAAATATGATCCGCATTGTGACCGGAACGCTGGTGGATGTGGGAACCGGAGTTTATCCGCCGGAGCATGTAGCTGAGATCCTGGAGTCAAAAGTCCGGGCAGAGGCAGGTCCGACAATGCCGGCACAGGGACTGACCTTGTGGGAAGTAGTATATTGATGCACATGAATCATGGAAAAAACAGATCCGTGCATTTTGTTGAATTACATGAAAAGTTTTACGTACATCATGAAAGTGATGGAAAAAGGAGTATACGATTGAAAGAAAAGTGGGTTGTATCAGCTAAAGGTGCTGATTTTAAAGCAATCGGTGAACATTTCGGGATTGATCCGGTGATTGCCCGGATCATGCGAAACCGCGGTCTGACGGATCTGGATGAAATGGAGTATTACCTGCATGGGGATGAAAAGGATTTGATCGATCCGCATTTGCTCAAAGATGTGGATCTGGCAGCCGAGATCATTCTGAAAAAAGTAAAAAAACAGAAGAAAATCCGAATTATCGGAGATTATGATATAGATGGCATCCAGTCCACGTACATTTTATACTGTGCGCTGAAACGGATCGGAGCAGAGGCAGATTATGTCATTCCACATCGGATCAGGGATGGTTATGGCATGAACGAGCATCTGGTCACACAGGCGGCAGAAGCCGGAATCGACACAATTTTGACCTGTGATAACGGAATCTCTGCCATTGATCAGATCCATCTGGCAAAGGAACTTGGCATGACGGTGGTGGTGACCGATCACCATGAGGTGCCTTACATAGAAGAAAATGGCGTGCGCCGGGAAAAAATCAGTGAGGCGGATGCCATTGTAAATCCGAAACAGGAAGCGTGTCAGTACCCGTTTAAAAAGCTTTGTGGCGCAGCGGTGGCATGGAAGCTGGTACAGGTATTATATGAACAGGCAGGGATTTCGGTGTCAGAAGCAGATCGATTCATTGAAAATGCCGGTTTTGCGACAGTAGGCGATGTCATGGATCTGCAGGGCGAGAACCGCGTGCTGGTAAAACTGGGATTAAAAATGTTAAATCAGACACAAAATATCGGTATGAAGGCACTGATCCTGCAGAGTAATCGAAAACTGGGTGAGATCCGTTCCGGTGATATCGGATTCGGACTGGGACCATGCTTAAATGCCACCGGGCGACTGGAAACCGCGCGTATTGCCTTAAAACTGCTGCTTTGTGAGTCAGAAGCGGAAGCGGCAGTGCTGGCGCAGGAAGCGGTGGATCTGAATAACAGCCGGAAGCTGTTGACGGAGCAGGCCGTAGAAGTGGCAAAACAGATGATCGCGGATGGCGGATATGAAAACGACCGGGTGTTTGTCATCTTTTTGCCGGACTGCCATGAAAGTCTGGCAGGTATTGTAGCCGGACGAATCCGGGAGGCATACCATCGACCGACCCTGGTAATCACCCGTGGGGAAGAAGGCGCGAAAGGCTCCGGCAGATCCATCGAGGGTTATTCGATGTTTGAAGAACTGAATAAATGTGCGGATCTGCTTAGTTCGTTTGGCGGACATCCCATGGCAGCGGGATTTTCTCTGCCGGAGGAAAATATTGAGGCATTCCGCCGAAGATTGAATGAAGTGTGTACCCTGACGGAAGAAGAATTACAGGCAAAAGTTGTGATCGATGTGCCGATGCCTATCGGATATATCACATTCCCACTGATCGAGCAGTTAAAATTACTGGAACCATTCGGAAAAGGCAATGATAAACCAGTGTTTGCGGATCGAAATCTGGTGATCGAGCGGTTGAAAATTTACGGACCAACGGGACGTGTGGTACAATTAACATTACACAGTTCGTCCGGAGCAAAAGTTCAGGCAGTATATTTTGGAGATCCGGACAATTTACGGTTACCTTTGGAAGAAAAATATGGTAAGGTAGTGGCAGACGATACGATGGCAAATCGTTGTGTCCACAACGCGGCACTGCATTTTACTTATTATCCTGAGATTGATACTTATTATGAGACACCGCGGGTGAAACTGAAAATAACGGGAATTTCTGCTTGATCCGTAAATATAATGATTTTGCAGAATTTTTTGCAACAGGTCTGAGAAAGAAAAAGATATCAGACTGGAACGGAGGTTCAATATGAGCAAAAAAAGAAAGGTATTACACAGAGGTTTGGCGCTGATGCTGGCAGTCGTGATGAGTCTTGGCACATGCCTGACAGCGTTTGCCAGTGAGAGTGACAGTAACAGTGATACAAAAGTAACGATCGCAGACGGTGAGACACCATATATTTCCTTTGGTGCGGATCTGCGGGCAGATGAGAAAGCAAAGGTTCTGGACTATTTTGGACTGACAGAAGCGGATCTGGAAAAATGCAATGTAAATACAGTCACAAACGCAGAAGAACATCAGTATCTGGATGCCTATGTGACCAATGATCATATCGGAAGCCGTGCATTGTCTTCTGTAGCCGTTATGGATGCGAAAAAAGGCAGCGGTATCAAAGTAACAACCAAAAATATCAATTACTGTACCGCGAGCATGTATGAAAATGCGCTGGCAACCGCAGGCGTGGAAGATGCCAATGTTGTTGTTGTGGGACCGTTTGATATGTCGGGAACCGCAGCGCTGATCGGAGCCATCAAAGCATATTCTGTTATGAGTGGAGAACAGGTAGATACTGATGTCATTGACGGAGCCGTCAACGAGATCGTCGTGACCGGTGACATTGGAAATGAGACTGGAAATACCGATGAGGTAGCGGGAATGGTTGCGTATCTGAAAGATCAGGTGGGCGGCAAAAATCTGTCTGATTCCGAGATCAAAGATGCCATTGATGAGGCTTCTGAAAAATTTAATGTCAGTCTGACACAGGATCAGATCGATCAGCTTCTGGAACTTCTGAAAAAGTTACAGGGACTGGATCTGGACTGGGGTAACCTGAAAAATCAGGCACAGAACCTGTATGGAAAATTAAAAGATATGGGACTGAATATTGATACGGCAGCGCTGACAGATCAGGCGCAGGGATTTTTTGCAAAGCTGATCGCGTTTATTAAAGGTCTGTTCCAGAGATAAGGATGGTGTTTTGCGCCGACCGGAACGGAGTGTAGAGTGCAGTGATTCTGAAAAGAAGATGTCAGCTTGCGCTGACCAGAATCACGCACCAAGTCTCACGTGCGTTCGACTTGAATTGTATAAAACATGAATTTGTATGATAAAAATGTAAATGCCAAACATTCAGACAGAAAATTGCGCAGTATGGAGGAAAAATGGAAGCTTATACAGAGTTTGCCAATGTATACGAAAAATTTATGGATAACGTGCCTTACGAAAAATGGTGTGAGGCGATTTGTGAGATTTTACGATCACATGGGATAGAAGACGGTCTGGTGCTGGATCTGGGATGCGGAACCGGAACGATGACACGTCTGCTGCGAGAAAAAGGATATGACATGATCGGTGTGGATAATTCGGCAGAGATGCTGGAGATCGCACGCGAACATCCGGATGACGGAATCCTGTATCTACAGCAGGATATGCGGGAATTTGAATTATATGGAACCGTGAAGGCAGTGGTATGTGTCTGTGATTCCATGAATTATCTTCTGGAGGAGGAAGACCTTGCAGAAGTATTTTCACTGGTGCATAATTATCTGGATCAGGACGGAATCTTTATTTTTGATATGAATACGCTGTACAAATACCGGGATCTGATTGGAGATGCGACCATCTGTGAGAACCGGGAGCATGAAAGTTTTATCTGGGAAAATTGTTTTGACGAAGAAAGCAGTATCAACGAATATGCGCTGACGCTGTTTGTCGAGCAGGAAAGTGGCTTGTATGCCCGTTATGAGGAGTTTCATTATCAGAGAGCTTATGAGTTGGAAAAGGTAGAAGAATTGATCAAGGCATCCGGTCTGGAATTACTGGCAGTCTGTGGCGAAGGAACCAAAGAGCCGCCAAAGGCAGATTGTGAGCGGGCATATTTTGTGGCAAGAAGACCACAGCCGCATATATTTTAAAAACATAATAGAAAAAGGAATGAAAAACATGGAAGATTATATTGTAAGGGCAACTGCGGCAGACAGTTCTATCCGCGCATTTGCCATGACTTCAAAAGGAATTGTAGAGGAAGCAAGACAGCGCCATCAGACAAGTCCGGTAGTGACAGCAGCACTTGGAAGACTGCTGACCGGCGGAGCTATGATGGGTGTCATGATGAAAGGGGACAAGGATCTGCTGACCGTACAGATCCAGTCTGGCGGTCCGATGAAAGGAATGACCGTTACCGCGGATTCCAAAGGACATGTCAAAGGTTATCCGGTGGTAAATGATGTTATGCTGCCGCCAAACAAACAGCACAAATTAGATGTAGGCGGAGCAGTCGGTGTCGGTATGATGCGTGTCATCAAAGATATGGGGTTAAAAGAGCCATACGTGGGAACCACCGTTTTACAGACCAGTGAGATTGCCGAAGATTTAACATACTATTTTGCCACATCGGAGCAGGTACCGTCCTCTGTGGGACTTGGCGTTCTGATGAACAAGGACAATACGGTACGTCAGGCAGGCGGTTTTATCATCCAGTTAATGCCATTTACGGATGATAAGATCATTGATGCGCTGGAGAAAAAACTTTCCGAGATCACTTCTGTTACCAATTTACTGGAAGAAGGACATACCCCGGAGAGCATGCTGGAGTACATTTTAGGCGATTTCGGTGTGGAAATTACAGAGAAAATCCCGGCATCTTTCTACTGTAACTGTTCCAAAGACCGCGTGAAAAAAGCGATCATCAGCATCGGAAAGAAAGATTTAAAAGAAATGGTGGCAGACGGCAAACCGATCGAAGTAAAATGCCATTTCTGTAATACCGCATACACATTCAGCATTGAGGAATTAAAGGAGATCTTAAAACAGTGAGACAGGGATTTATCAAAGTAGCGGCTTTGACACCGAAGGTGAAAGTTGCGGATACGACATATAACCGGGAACAGATCTGCATGCTGATCGATGAAGCACAGGAAAAAGGTGCCAAAATACTGGTATTTCCGGAGCTGTGCATTACAGGTTATACCTGCGGAGATCTGTTTTATCAGGAATTACTTTTAAGAGAAGCAAAAAAAGAGCTGCTGGCGATCGCAAAATATACCGAGCGCAAAGATTGTCTGGTGTTTGTGGGACTTCCACTGGAGCATCAGGGAAAATTGTATAACGTGGCAGCAGCTATCGCACAGGGAAAAGTACTTGGACTGGTTCCAAAGACACACATCCCGAATTATAATGAATTTTATGAGCGCAGACATTTTGTATCCGGCATGAAACAGCCGGTTCCGGTTGCATTGGACGAGGATATTATCGTGCCGATGGGCACACAGATTTTATTCCAGTGCCGTCAGATACCTGCATTAAAAATTGCAGCAGAGATCTGTGAGGATGTCTGGGCACCAAATCCGCCGGGAGTGGATCATGCACTGGCAGGAGCAACCGTTCTGGTAAACCTGTCTGCCAGCGATGAGACAACGGGCAAAGATATTTATCGCAAGAGTCTTGTGACCGGTCAGTCCGGTCGCCTGATCTGCGGCTATATTTATTGCAGCGCGGGCGATGGAGAGTCCACACAGGATGTTGTTTATTCCGGTCATAACTTGATCGCGGAAAACGGTTCCCTGCTGGCAGAATCCAGACGTTTCTGCAATGAGAGCATTTATACAGAACTGGATATTGCACGTCTGAATGAGGAGCGTCGCCGTATGAGTACGTTCCCGGCATCCAATGAGACTTATATCAATATTGAGTTCAGCTTAAAGGAAGAACAGACGGAACTGACCCGTTTTGTAGATCCGGCACCGTTCGTACCGGGCAATAAGGCAGACCGCGAAAAACGTTGTGAAGAAATTTTTATGATCCAGGCAATGGGATTGAAAAAACGTCTGGAGCACACCAATGCTGCCACAGCAGTGGTTGGAATTTCCGGTGGACTGGATTCTACACTGGCATTGCTTGTTATGGTAAAAGCATTTGATCTGTTGAACCGGGATCACAAAGACATTGTGGCAGTGACAATGCCTGGATTTGGAACCACAGACCGCACTTATGATAATGCCGTCAGTCTGATCAAGTCTCTGGGAGCAACTTTCCGGGAAGTCAGCATCGTAGATTCTGTCCGTACTCATTTTCGTGATATTGGTCAGGACGAGGCTGTGCATGATGTGACTTACGAAAACGGACAGGCCAGAGAACGTACACAGATTCTGATGGATATTGCAAATAAGAGTGGCGGTATGGTCATTGGAACCGGAGATATGTCAGAACTTGCTCTTGGTTGGGCGACTTATAATGGCGATCATATGTCTATGTATGGTGTCAATGCTTCTGTACCGAAAACACTGGTGCGCCATCTGGTGCGCTATTATGCGGATACCTGCGGAGACGAGACACTTCAGAAGGTACTGTATGATGTACTGGATACTCCGGTCAGCCCGGAACTTCTTCCACCGGAAGATGGCAAGATTTCCCAGAAAACAGAAGATATCGTGGGACCATATGAGTTACATGATTTCTTCCTGTATTATATTCTGAGATTTGGATGTACACCGAAGAAAATTTACCGTCTGGCAAAATATGCTTTTGACGGAACCTATGATACAGAGACAATTCAGAAATGGTTAAAAACTTTCTATCGGAGATTTTTCAGCCAGCAGTTCAAACGCTCCTGCCTGCCGGATGGACCAAAAGTCGGAACAGTTGCAGTATCCCCGCGTGGTGATCTGCGTATGCCGTCTGATGCAAGTGCAAGAATCTGGATGGAAGAATTAGATCATCTGGATGATGAGCCAAAACAGGCAGCAGGTGGATTCCTTGGCGGAAGCTGGGAGGCATTTGCGGCACAGATGAGTCGTCAGTAGAAGTAGGATAATTCAGTCTGAATATGGTTTTTATATCAGATGAGAGATGACTTCCCATCTCTATATGTGATGAGGAACAAAATTATATCAGATGGGAGATGACTCCCATCTCTATAGGTGGTGAGAAACAAGCTAGTATCAGTGGTGGGAGCCAATCCCCCATCTGATATAGCCTCCGGCAGGATTACAGAGGTGCGCAGTTGAAGTATGTCATGCAATTGCATGACGCGCACCTCGCAACAAGAATGCCGGAGCATTCTTGAATGGTGATGGGATTTGATAAATTATATGTGATGGACATTTTTGAAACCATTGGAACGAATCAGCAGATTTTCGTCAAGTGTTTTCAGGATCAGTTTACCGGAACGGGTAAGCTCCTGGATACATAGATGAAAATCTGTTGTTTTATATTGGGGGAGTTCTTCTTTCAGATAGTCGTGGGACTGCCCGGAGCGCACGGCTTCACGAAAACGGATATTATAGGGAATTCGCATGACAGAAGGTTCTGCCAGTCGATATGTGTGACAGATACGTCGTATATCTGTCTGCAAATCCGGAAGATAATCCAGAAAGGCATAACAGACATTTGAAAACGGAATCCAGTTGTCACAGAAATAGCGGCGGAATGCTGCGGGAATCGGTGGAAGACCGATAATGACCAGATTTGCCTGTCGGAGCAAACGAATGGTGCGTGCATCCTGACGGGATTGCAGATCGAGACATTGGATGTCGCCATATTTTTGTAAAAATGGGATGAAAAAATCCAGACAAAAAT
>OODE01002268.1_pt1 | contig 10445 bp, 7 predicted proteins | sample 1671771 | NCBI WGS metagenome assembly OODE01 (sample SAMN06348191, study PRJEB24527) | human gut metagenome | biome: human gut; feature: ankylosing spondylitis patient; material: feces | host: Homo sapiens | place: China | collected 2015-10 | reverse complement strand
TCGCTTTGGTTAACACAAAGTAACCTACCGCACCCGCCAGTGCCGCCGCACCTGCGCTGTCTTTCGACCAGCTGGATGCCACACCGATGGCGAAGATTAATGCGAGGTTATCAAAAATCGCACCGCCCGCCTGGGCAATAAACGCAACGTTAAGTAAATCTGGCTGACCGAATCGCAGCAACAGCGCCGCCACCGGCAGCACCGCGATAGGGAGCTGTAACGCCCTACCGAGTCGCTGGAAAAAACCTAAAATATTCATCTTATTCCCCCTACGAGAACCCTATTTGGCTCATTTAAAGCCGTATTTTTATTTTGCTGCAAATTGTACTGCCGATGTTCTGTAATCAGATTGTTAGATCATCTGCTACAGAGTGTGTGAAAATTTAATTCGTATCGCAAATTAAACGCGTGTCTTTTGTGAGTTTTGTCACCAAATATCGTTATCATCACTCCCTTTTACTGGCTAAACCAGAAAACTTATTTTATCATTCAAAAAATCAGGTCGGATTGACGCCTGTCTGCGCAAATCCAGGTTACGCTTAAAGATGCCTAATCCGCCAACGGCTTACATTTTACTTATTGAGGTGAATAATGAGACTGATCCCCCTGACTACCGCTGAACAGGTCGGCAAATGGGCTGCTCGCCATATCGTCAATCGTATCAATGCGTTCAAACCGACTGCTGATCGTCCGTTTGTTCTGGGCCTGCCGACTGGCGGCACGCCGATGACCACCTATAAAGCGTTAGTCGAAATGCATAAAGCAGGCCAGGTCAGCTTTAAGCACGTTGTCACCTTCAACATGGACGAATATGTCGGTCTGCCGAAAGAGCATCCGGAAAGCTACTACAGCTTTATGCACCGTAATTTCTTCGATCACGTTGATATTCCAGCAGAAAACATCAACCTTCTCAACGGCAACGCCCCGGATATCGACGCCGAGTGCCGCCAGTATGAAGAAAAAATCCGTTCTTACGGAAAAATTCATCTGTTTATGGGCGGTGTAGGTAACGACGGTCATATTGCATTTAACGAACCGGCGTCTTCTCTGGCTTCTCGTACTCGTATCAAAACCCTGACTCATGACACTCGCGTCGCGAACTCTCGTTTCTTTGATAACGATGTCAATCAGGTGCCAAAATATGCCCTGACTGTCGGTGTTGGTACATTGTTGGATGCCGAAGAAGTGATGATTCTGGTGCTGGGTAGCCAGAAAGCACTGGCACTGCAGGCCGCCGTTGAAGGTTGCGTGAACCACATGTGGACCATCAGCTGTCTGCAACTGCATCCAAAAGCGATCATGGTGTGCGATGAACCTTCCACCATGGAGCTGAAAGTTAAGACTTTAAGATATTTCAATGAATTAGAAGCAGAAAATATCAAAGGTCTGTAATTGTTATCCCTGCCCTGGCTCCTTGCTCAGGGCAATATTTTTTAAAATCGGGGGTCAGAATGTATGCATTAACCCAGGGCCGGATCTTTCCCGGCCACGAATTTCTTGATGACCACGCGGTTGTTATCGCTGATGGCCTGATTAAAAGCGTCTGTCCGGTAGCGGAACTGCCGCCAGAGATCGAACAACGTTCACTGAACGGGGCCATTCTCTCCCCCGGTTTTATCGATGTGCAGCTAAACGGCTGCGGCGGCGTACAGTTTAACGACACCGCTGAAGCAGTCAGCGTGGAAACGCTGGAAATCATGCAGAAAGCCAATGAGAAATCAGGCTGTACTAACTATCTGCCGACGCTTATCACCACCAGCGATGAGCTGATGAAACAGGGCGTGCGCGTTATGCGCGAGTACCTGGCAAAACATCCGAACCAGGCGTTAGGTCTGCATCTGGAAGGTCCGTGGCTGAATCTGGTAAAAAAAGGCACCCATAATCCGAATTTTGTGCGTAAGCCTGATGCCGCGCTGGTCGATTTCCTGTGTGAGAACGCCGACGTGATTACCAAAGTGACTCTGGCACCGGAAATGGTTCCAGCGGAAGTCATCAGCAAACTGGCAAATGCCGGGATTGTGGTTTCTGCTGGTCACTCCAACGCGACGTTGAAAGAAGCGAAAGCCGGTTTCCGCGCGGGGATTACCTTTGCCACCCATCTGTACAACGCGATGCCGTATATTACCGGTCGTGAACCGGGCCTGGCGGGCGCGATCCTCGACGAAGCTGACATTTATTGCGGTATTATTGCTGATGGCCTGCATGTTGATTACGCCAACATTCGTAACGCTAAACGTCTGAAAGGCGACAAATTGTGTCTGGTTACCGATGCCACCGCGCCAGCAGGTGCCAACATTGAACAGTTCATTTTTGCGGGTAAAACAATATACTACCGTAATGGACTTTGTGTGGATGAGAACGGTACGTTAAGCGGTTCATCCTTAACCATGATTGAAGGCGTGCGTAATCTGGTCGAACATTGTGGTATCGCACTGGATGAAGTGCTGCGTATGGCGACGCTCTATCCGGCACGTGCGATTGGCGTTGAGAAACGTCTCGGCACGCTCGCCGCAGGTAAAGTAGCCAACCTGACTGCATTCACACCTGATTTTAAAATCACCAGGACCATCGTTAACGGTAACGAGGTCGTAACTCAATAAGAGAAAGTATGACACCAGGCGGACAAGCTCAGATAGGTAATGTTGATCTCGTAAAACAGCTTAACAGCGCGGCGGTTTATCGCCTGATTGACCAGTACGGACCAATCTCGCGGATTCAGATTGCCGAGCAAAGTCAGCTTGCCCCCGCCAGCGTAACCAAAATTACGCGTCAGCTTATCGAACGCGGGCTGATCAAAGAAGTTGATCAGCAGGCCTCCACCGGGGGCCGCCGCGCTATCTCTATCGTCACCGAAACCCGCAATTTCCACGCAATCGGCGTACGGCTTGGTCGTCACGACGCCACCATCACTCTGTTTGATCTTAGTAGCAAAGTGCTGGCAGAAGAACATTACCCGCTGCCGGAACGTACCCAGCAGACGCTGGAACATGCCCTGCTTAACGCCATTGCTCAGTTTATTGATAGCTACCAGCGCAAACTGCGCGAGCTGATCGCCATTTCCGTGATCCTGCCAGGACTTGTTGACCCGGACAGCGGCAAAATTCATTACATGCCGCATATTCAGGTAGAAAACTGGGGGCTGGTAGAAGCACTGGAAGAACGTTTTAAAGTGACCTGTTTTGTCGGCCACGATATCCGCAGTCTGGCGCTGGCAGAGCACTACTTCGGTGCAAGTCAGGATTGCGAAGACTCCATTCTGGTGCGTGTCCATCGTGGAACCGGGGCCGGGATTATCTCTAACGGGCGAATTTTTATCGGGCGCAACGGCAACGTCGGTGAAATTGGCCATATTCAGGTCGAACCGCTGGGTGAACGCTGCCACTGCGGCAACTTTGGCTGCCTGGAAACTATCGCCGCCAACGCTGCCATTGAACAACGGGTGTTGAATCTGTTAAAGCAGGGCTACCAGAGCCGCGTGCCGCTGGACGACTGCACCATCAAAACTATCTGCAAAGCCGCGAACAAGGGCGATAGCCTGGCGTCGGAAGTGATTGAATATGTCGGTCGTCATCTGGGTAAAACCATCGCCATTGCTATCAACTTATTTAACCCGCAAAAAATTGTTATTGCTGGTGAAATCACCGAAGCCGATAAAGTGCTGCTCCCTGCTATTGAAAGCTGCATTAATACCCAGGCGCTGAAGGCGTTTCGCACTAATCTGCCGGTGGTACGTTCTGAGCTGGATCACCGCTCGGCAATCGGCGCTTTTGCGCTGGTAAAACGCGCCATGCTCAACGGTATTTTGCTCCAGCATTTGCTGGAAAATTAATGTGCTTTTATAGTGGCGCTTATTGTTGTCAATATTCTGGGTAGTCCATGACCATTAAAAATGTAATTTGCGATATCGACGGCGTGCTGATGCACGATAACGTCGCCGTACCGGGTGCAGCGGAATTTTTGCACGGGATTATGGATAAAGGCCTGCCGCTGGTGTTGCTGACCAACTATCCTTCGCAGACCGGGCAAGATCTGGCGAACCGCTTTGCCACTGCCGGTGTCGATGTACCTGACAGCGTGTTTTATACCTCTGCAATGGCGACCGCCGATTTCCTGCGTCGCCAGGAAGGCAAGAAAGCGTATGTGGTGGGCGAAGGCGCACTGATTCATGAACTGTACAAAGCCGGTTTCACTATTACCGATGTGAACCCTGATTTCGTGATTGTTGGTGAAACGCGTTCCTACAACTGGGACATGATGCATAAAGCAGCCTATTTCGTCGCTAACGGTGCACGCTTTATCGCCACCAACCCGGACACCCACGGGCGCGGTTTTTATCCGGCCTGTGGCGCGTTGTGTGCAGGGATCGAAAAAATCTCCGGGCGTAAACCGTTCTATGTTGGTAAACCGAGTCCGTGGATCATCCGCGCGGCATTAAACAAAATGCAGGCGCATTCGGAAGAAACGGTGATTGTCGGCGATAACCTGCGTACCGATATTCTGGCGGGCTTCCAGGCGGGTCTGGAGACGATTCTGGTGCTTTCTGGTGTTTCATCGCTCGACGATATCGACAGTATGCCGTTCCGCCCAAGCTGGATTTACCCGTCGGTCGCTGAAATCGACGTTATCTGAATAGCAACCACGCCTCAGGGCGTGGTTTCTTATTTTTAGCCATCATTAAAATCATCCTATTCAATAAAACCCGTCAAAAATTATCGATCCATCAATAAATACGCCACCACACCCTATCCTTTTTCACAAATCAGCAATCGCCATTACGTTTTTTATTTTTCCACCGCCAAATCGCTTGCGCACCGTGCTGCTTTGCGGCATTTTTTAAACAAGCAAACACAACAAGCAACAAATACCAGGTTAACGGAGAAGGTTATGTGTTCAATTTTTGGCGTATTCGATATCAAAACAGACGCAGTTGAGCTGCGTAAGAAAGCACTCGAGCTGTCACGCCTGATGCGTCATCGTGGCCCGGACTGGTCCGGTATTTATGCCAGCGATAACGCCATTCTCGCCCACGAACGTCTGTCAATTGTTGACGTTAACGCGGGGGCGCAACCTCTCTACAACCAACAAAAAACTCATGTGCTGGCAGTAAACGGTGAAATCTACAACCACCAGGCATTGCGCGCTGAATATGGCGATCGTTACCAATTCCAGACCGGGTCTGACTGTGAAGTGATCCTCGCGCTGTATCAGGAAAAAGGGCCGGAATTTCTCGACGACTTGCAGGGCATGTTTGCCTTTGCCCTGTACGACAGCGAAAAAGATGCATATCTGATTGGTCGCGACCATCTGGGGATCATCCCACTGTATATGGGCTATGACGAACACGGTCAGCTGTATGTGGCCTCAGAAATGAAAGCCCTCGTGCCAGTTTGCCGCACGATTAAAGTTTCCGGCGGGGAGCTATTTGTGGAGTCAGGACGGCGAAATCCGTTCTTATTATCATCGCGACTGGTTCGACTACGATGCGGTGAAAGATAACGTGACCGACAAAAACGAGCTGCGTCAGGCACTGGAAGATTCCGTTAAAAGCCATCTGATGTCTGATGTGCCTTACGGTGTGCTGCTATCTGGTGGCCTGGATTCCTCAATCATTTCCGCTATCACCAAGAAATACGCCGCCCGTCGCGTGGAAGATCAGGAACGCTCTGAAGCCTGGTGGCCGCAGCTGCACTCCTTTGCTGTAGGTCTGCCGGGTTCACCGGATCTGAAGGCAGCCCAGGAAGTGGCAAACCATCTGGGCACTGTGCATCATGAAATTCACTTCACTGTACAGGAAGGTCTGGACGCCATCCGCGACGTGATTTACCACATCGAAACCTATGATGTGACCACTATTCGCGCTTCAACACCGATGTATTTAATGTCGCGTAAGATCAAGGCGATGGGCATTAAAATGGTGCTGTCCGGTGAAGGATCTGATGAAGTGTTTGGCGGTTATCTATACTTCCACAAAGCGCCGAATGCCAAAGAACTGCATGAAGAGACGGTGCGTAAACTGCTGGCCCTGCATATGTATGACTGCGCGCGTGCCAACAAAGCGATGTCCGCCTGGGGCGTGGAAGCACGCGTTCCGTTCCTCGACAAAAAATTCCTCGACGTGGCGATGCGCATTAACCCACAGGATAAAATGTGCGGTAACGGCAAAATGGAAAAACACATCCTGCGTGAATGTTTTGAAGCGTATCTGCCCGCAAGCGTGGCCTGGCGGCAGAAAGAGCAGTTCTCCGATGGCGTCGGTTACAGTTGGATCGACACCCTGAAAGAAGTGGCGGCGCAGCAGGTTTCTGATCAACAGCTGGAAACTGCCCGCTTCCGCTTCCCGTACAACACGCCGACGTCCAAAGAAGCGTATCTGTACCGCGAGATCTTTGAAGAACTGTTCCCGCTTCCGAGCGCCGCTGAGTGCGTGCCGGGCGGTCCTTCCGTCGCGTGTTCTTCCGCTAAAGCGATCGAATGGGATGAAGCGTTCAAAAAAATGGACGATCCATCTGGTCGTGCGGTTGGTGTTCACCAGTCGGCGTACAAGTAAGAAATGCGAAACAGCCCCGGTAAAATCCGGGGCTGTTTCAGTTATTGAGGTGCTTGTTGATTCTGATATGCAGTAAGGAAATGTTCCGGGTTTGCCACATCACTGTTTGACAATTCATCACTGTAGGCCACCGACCAGGTCGCCTGCTCATCCGGAATATGCAGGCTGCCATTCCCCTCTTTCAGGCGTAATAACTCAAAAGATTTGCCCTTAATTACGGCGGTATAGGATTTTTCACCTTCCTGTAATGCTTTCACTTTACAGCGAAAAATCTGGCCATCGATGTCATTATCAACATGCGATACCTGAATGAGGGCTTCATTAGAGGCTTTCGGCCCTATCCGCATCATCCACACCACAGCGCCTTCCTGCCCACGATAGCCAAAAACATATTTACCGATTTCCGGTTTGACCGTATCGGCAAACGCAGATTGCATAAGTAATAACGCACCCATCAGCGCCGTCATAAAACGCAGCATAGTATTCCCTCAATAAATCGCCTGAAGTGGTAGCAGAGATGCAGGCGTAGCGATCCCTGCCCTGTCCTGTTGCAACGGGCCAGTATTTCATAGATTAATTTCCCACCACTATTGTTGAATTCCGAATTTCATCCTGTATGACAAAAGAATGGCTGTAGGGTGGGGAAAAAACACAAAGTAAACAATAATTGACGAATATAGCGCCACGCTGTTCGCAACCTAACCAAACAGTCACTTTCGAGCAATTTTCCTTGAAAAAGAGGTTGACGCTGCAAGGCTCTATACGCATAATGCGCCCCGCAACGCCGATAAGGTATCGCGAAAAAAAAGATGGCTACGTAGCTCAGTTGGTTAGAGCACATCACTCATAATGATGGGGTCACAGGTTCGAATCCCGTCGTAGCCACCAAATTCTGAATGTGTCGAATAAGTTCGGCAAATTCAAAAACCAATTTGTTGGGGTATCGCCAAGCGGTAAGGCACCGGATTCTGATTCCGGCATTCCGAGGTTCGAATCCTCGTACCCCAGCCACATTAAAAAAGCTCGCTTCGGCGAGCTTTTTGCTTTTCTGCGTATATTCAATGTCGAATGCGATGTTGACACGTCTTATCCTTCAAAGTCGGATGCGACGCTGACGCGTCTTATCCGACCTACGGTTGGCATGCATCCGGCAATGTTGTAAGGCTACAACCCTAACGCATATTTCAGCGCCTGACGTTTCAACACGCCAGCACGCTCCGCCGCCATTAATCCGAGATTACGCATAAAACGCAGTGGTGGCAGATTATTGCTGAATCCGGCATAAAACAAATCCATACCGCTTTGCATAATGAAGTTATCCGCCATACGCCGCATCTGGTAACGCTTGAGGACAGGATAACTGGCCCACGCTTCACCGTAGCTGCGGGCATTCACCAGAACGTCAATCAGCGCATCAACATCGCGATAACCGAGGTTAACCCCCTGCCCCGCCAACGGATGAATGGTGTGCGCGGCATCGCCCACCAGCGTAAGCCCTGGTTGCACATACTGCAACGCATGGCGACGTGTCAGCGGAAACGCACCAGCGGCAAGCGGTGTCACGTAACCCAGACGCGACGGGAAATGCTTCGCGATTTCCGCCTGGAGCTGCGCCATATTCATATTCTGCAACTGGCGAATACGCGCCGGAGAGTCATACCACACCAGCGACGCCCAGTTATCAAACAGCGGCAAAAACGCACGCGGCCCGTCCGGAGTAAACTGCTGCCAGGTGCTGTCGCCGGGATCATTCTCGCACTGTACGCTAATCAACATACACGACTGCGCATACTGCCAGGCATGAACGCCAATTCCCGCCATTTGCCGCACCTGCGAATTTGCACCGTCAGCGCCAATCACCAGCTTCGCCTGGATCACTTCACCGCCTTTCAGCTCCAGCTCCTGAAGATCATTATCTCGATGTAATGCAATCAGCGAGCCTGGCACACGTAACGTTACTTTCGGATGCGCTTCCAGCGCCTGCCACAGCGCCTGTTGCAGGACAGTGTTTTCCACCATGTAGCCAAGCAACGGTAGCTTAAGTTCAGCGGCGTCAAACACCACATGCGCCGTTTCCCACTCCCACGTTTCCAGTCTGCGGTAAGGATGGCAACGCATAGCCTGTACCGCGTCCCAGATGCCTAAACCTTTAAGCAATGATACCGAAGCCGCACTAATCGCCGAGATCCGCACGTCAGGCTGGCTGTCAGCGACAAACGGTGCAGGTTCTGCGTGCTCGATCACCGTTACCGCAAATCCGTGCTGTGCCAGCCCCAGCGCCAGTGCGCCGCCGACCATTCCTCCGCCGACAATGGCAATTTCCGTTGGTTGATTTGTCATGGTCAATCATCCTGTTAGCAATATGCTTTAAGTTTACAGGATTTTTACCCCCAAGGGCTGATAACGCTCATACTGGTCACAACGGCAGCAAAGCATTACACTATGCGCCCTGCATTCCTGGCTACTATTTCGCAAGAGCAAGTCGATGACCAAAAAACTCCATATTAAAACCTGGGGCTGTCAGATGAACGAGTACGATTCATCGAAGATGGCCGATCTGCTGGATGCCACCCACGGCTATCAACTGACCGACGTGGCGGAAGAAGCGGATGTGCTGCTGCTGAACACCTGCTCAATCCGCGAGAAGGCTCAGGAAAAAGTCTTCCATCAGTTGGGTCGCTGGAAACTGTTAAAAGAGAAGAATCCAGACCTGATAATCGGCGTCGGCGGCTGCGTGGCATCGCAAGAAGGCGAGCACATTCGCCAGCGCGCCCACTATGTCGATATTATTTTTGGGCCGCAAACGCTGCACCGTCTGCCGGAGATGATCAACTCCGTGCGCGGCGACCGCAGCCCGGTTGTAGATATCAGCTTCCCGGAAATCGAGAAGTTTGACCGTCTGCCAGAACCGCGCGCCGAAGGGCCGACCGCGTTTGTCTCCATCATGGAAGGCTGCAATAAATATTGCACCTACTGCGTGGTGCCTTACACCCGTGGTGAAGAGGTAAGCCGTCCGTCCGACGATATTCTGTTTGAAATTGCCCAGCTTGCGGCTCAGGGCGTGCGTGAAGTCAACCTGCTCGGTCAGAACGTGAACGCCTGGCGTGGTGAAAACTACGACGGCACCACCGGATCGTTTGCCGATCTGCTGCGTCTGGTTGCGGCGATCGACGGGATCGATCGTATTCGCTTTACCACCAGCCATCCGATCGAATTCACCGACGATATCATCGAAGTGTATCGCGACACGCCGGAGCTGGTGAGCTTCCTGCATCTGCCGGTACAGAGCGGTTCCGATCGCATTCTGAACCTGATGGGACGTACCCATACAGCGCTGGAGTACAAAGCGATCATCCGTAAACTGCGTGCGGCGCGTCCGGATATTCAGATCAGTTCTGACTTCATCGTTGGCTTCCCTGGCGAAACCACCGAAGACTTCGAGAAAACGATGAAGCTGATTGCCGACGTCAATTTCGACATGAGCTACAGCTTTATCTTCTCTGCACGTCCAGGTACACCAGCCGCCGATATGGTTGATGATGTTCCGGAAGAAGAGAAGAAGCAGCGTCTGTATATTCTGCAAGAACGTATTAATCAGCAAGCAATGGCATGGAGCCGCCGGATGCTCGGCACCACCCAGCGTATTCTGGTAGAAGGTACATCGCGTAAGAGCATCATGGAGCTTTCCGGTCGCACTGAAAATAACCGCGTGGTCAACTTTGAAGGCACGCCAGATATGATCGGTAAATTCGTCGATGTAGAAATTACCGACGTCTACCCGAACTCTCTGCGCGGTAAAGTGGTGCGTACTGAAGATGAAATGGGTCTGCGCGTGGCAGAAACGCCGGAATCGGTGATTGCCCGTACCCGCAAAGAAAACGACCTTGGCGTGGGTTAT
>OODE01002260.1_pt1 | contig 10464 bp, 10 predicted proteins | sample 1671771 | NCBI WGS metagenome assembly OODE01 (sample SAMN06348191, study PRJEB24527) | human gut metagenome | biome: human gut; feature: ankylosing spondylitis patient; material: feces | host: Homo sapiens | place: China | collected 2015-10 | reverse complement strand
AGCCAAGATTCTTTATTCACAATAGAAGAAGTACCACCAAATTTGACGAAGAACCGGAAAATAATTTTTAATGCGTCTGCCCTGTAGTAATTAATCCATTAATAACAGAATATGAGTGCTTTATATGACTTATTTGAAAATCCACCGTCACCTGACGGAGAGAAACAACCGCTACATGCCCGTATTGTCTCCAAAGGAACCGTAGATAAAGAAGAGTTTCTGGATCGTGTCCACAAATTTACCGGTATCAGCAGAAGTTTATTGGCAGGAGCCATGGAAGCCTTTGCCAATGAAGCACGGGATTTACTAGCCGACGGCTGGAATGTAGAAATGGGAAACTTCGGATTCTTCTCTACATCGTTGCAATGTCCGCCGGTTAAAGATAAAAAAGAAATTCGGGCAGCGTCTGTCCAAATGAAAAATATTAATTTCCGCGCAAGTCGTCCATTCAAGAAAGAAGTAGGCGACAAAATGAGGCTGCAACGAGGAGAATCTATCACACGCCCTAAGAAAAATAGTATCTCCCGTGAGACGTGTCGCGAGCGCCTCAACACATATTTGGAAAATCACCTATTCATCAGCCGGACAGATTATAGCCATCTGACAGGACGAAATAAAAAAGTAGCTATTGAAGAATTAAATTCCTTTATTACCGACAGAATAATCCAAAAGGAAGGGGTTGGAAAGTTGACTGTATATATAAAGGTATAAACTCTTGGAACACAGAATTAAGAGCCACAACAAGATTATTGCTGTTGTAACTCAAGTATGATTTCATCAGTGATGTAGGCATCACTCAACGTTATAAGCGGATATTGTTTATTAAGAAGCAATGCATATACCTTACTATTATAGAACAAGTGCAATGCTTTTTCGGGAGAAATATTCAAACGCTCCGCTAATTGCATCACCACACGAGTGTATTTATTCCATACTAATACATCTATCATAAACGCAGGTTATTTTATTGTTATATATTCTTTGAAAGAGAGACACTCGTCAATGAGACGTTGATTGAGAATCCTTTACCAAAGTCGAGGTTTTCGCGTCCGACACCGACCAAAGGATACTCTACGGCCTGCGTACTACCATGATAGACCTTCATACAGATTCTCCTTTTTCTTTATAATGGGCTTCCCAGTTTTCAAGAGCTTCTACCAACGTATCGGCTATGTACTCACGACTCTGGGTGTGAAGCATGTCATATCCACTTATCAGGTATTGACGGATAAGATTCAGTTTTTCCAAACGGTTATAGAGAGTAGGAGCCGGAATACCCAACTTCTGGGCGGCACTCTCAATGGCAAAAATCACAAACTCCATGACTTTGCCATCAACAACGGGGGCTGATTGGCTTGAATGTAGCATACTATACCTCTATTATCTTAGTGTAATATGTACAAATATAGTGTTTATTCTTGCAACGTTCATCGTTTTTCGGCATATTTTATGATTATCAAGAACATTTGAGTATCGTGAAACTGATTGAAATACTCCCTATTTGGAAATGGCTATTAAAGTAGAACATCTAAGAATCTATAAATCAGAATCATACAAACAAAATAAATAAAAGTGAATCAAAGTACGTACATCTAGGATCGTTAAAGCACCTCCCCGGAAAGTGCCCATAGTATCTTTGCATCGTGATCACAAAGAGAATTGATAAGTAAAGTAACTAATTAAAAAAAAACAAAAAACTATGGCACTTAGATACGTCATTAAAAAAAGAACATTCGGCTTTGATAAAACTAAAGCTGAAAAGTATGTAGCACAAAATGTAATCACCAATACGGTGGATTTCAGAGATTTGTGCGAGGAAATCACCGAAGTAGGAATGGTCCCCAGTGGAGCGGTAAAATTTGTACTTGATGCTTTGATCGATACATTGAATCTCAACCTTAGAAAAGGCATCTCTGTTCAATTAGGAGATTTCGGATGCTTCCGTCCAGGTATGAATTGCGAAAGTCAGGATGCTGAAAAAGATGTAGATAGCGATACGATACGCAGAGTGAAAATCATTTTCACTCCGGGCTACAAATTCAAAGAGATGCTAAGTAAAGTCAGTGTTCAAAAAGCGGTGGCTTCCGATGATGGTTCCATCAGCCCGGAGCAACCGGATCCCAACCCGAATCCAAACCCGGATGACGGCAAAGGAGAAGCACCGGACCCGGCAGCATAAGACTAATCATCAGCCTTTAAAAGCAGGAAAACAGTACCCGCCTACGGGCGGATACTGTTTCCCAAAGTATTCCTGTAAAAGACTTGACAACGCCTTTTTTATTTTGTATCTTTACAACATCTTAAAACATTAAAATATCAACATGAAAGAATTGCCATCAGAAGAGGAAGAAATTCCGTTTCGCATTAAAACTTATAAGAAAAAGGAATTGGCTTGTATGTACAATCCGAACATTACACCCCGTTGCGCCATACGCATATTCACCAAATGGATTAAAATAAATAAAGAACTGCTCCGGTTATTGACTGCCACAGGTTATCATCCGCGTACACGAACTTTTACTCCCCGACAGGTACAAATCATCACCAGTATTCTGGACATTCCATAAGGATGTCCAGAATACTGGTTTTATCATTGCAGTTGTCCCGCCGCTTTCAAATAAGCCACATAATTCACATACAATTGGAAATGGGCATCCACTTTCGTCTGATAAGCCTGCTGCCAAAGCACTTGTGCTTCCAGATAATCCGAAAGAGTTTCCAGTCCCACTTCATATTGCTTACCACTGACTTTCATATTCTCCTCTGCCTGTTCCAGCGAACGTTCGGAAAGCTCCGTTTCCAACCGGGCCTCATCCAGATTATTGGCAGCTTGCATCAACTCCAGCAACATCTTTTCATTGACATTTTCCTGTTCAAGACGAGCTTGTTCCAACTTCACTTTGGCAGACTTTACTTTATTGGTACGTTCGCCAAAATGAAACAGAGGGACAGAGACATTCAGGAATACGGAAAAAGCACCCTTTTTCATCAAAGTTTCATCATTGACTTCCAATCCGTGAAGATAATCATAACTACCTCTGACGCCGATACGCGGTAACAGTTCACTACGATTCAGCTTTACCTCCTGCTCGGCAATGGCTATTTGTTTGTTCAAGATTCCATATTCGGGACGGGCAGTTATGTCAGAGACCTGCACTTTCCACTCCTGCTCCACTTCCGGAAAATCATCGGATATATCAATCTGTGCTGTCAAAGGGCGGCCGATGTAATGACAAAGATTCATACTTGCAAGACGGAGGGCGTTATCAGCCTTTCGCAAAGAAAGTTCACTCTCGTTGAGCTTCACTTGCACTTTCAGTACATCATTTTGCGGTTTCATGCCATGCCGATGAGCACTCTTTACATTTTTGGAAAGTTCCGTCAGTAAGGCGTGATATTTTTCCGCTACTTTTTTCATCTCCTTGGCTTTCACTAACTGCACGTATGCTTTATCTGTATTCAGAATAACTTCCGAAGTAGTTAAAGCTTCGTTCAAATGTGCCATTTCCTTTCCCAATAGTGACATTTTATAGGCGGCACGGATTTTTCCTCCCATATAAAGAGGTTGCTCCACTTGAACACCGCCCGAGTAAACAGTTCCGACCTTATAGTCCAGATTCAGTCCGGGAAAATAAGCGAAACCGCTCGATACCAGTTCTCCGGTAGCAGGATTGGGCAAGAAAACCGGAAGGTTTCCTCCCGGAACTCCGAGACTTCCGTCCGCTGTGCTATAAATACCCGTTCCGTTGACTGTAAAATTAGGGAAGAAATTGGCTTTATAACTAAGAGACATCAATCGGGCTGCTTCCGTCTGCTTATTAGCGGCAGCCATATCCTTATTATATTTCAGTGCCATTTCACGGCATTGCGCCAGACTTAGTTTTTCTTGCGCGGCAAGAGAAACCGACAGGCCGAACAATACACCCGCTACACTAATGGCTACAAGAATTTCTTTTTTCATTTGTCTGTCTTTTTTATATGAAAGAATAATGCATACAAAATCGGGATAAAAAGCAACGTTATCAACGTGCCGAACAGCAACCCACCCATAATAGAAGCCGCCAACGAACCGAACATGGCATCCGGCAACAATGGAATCATTCCCAAAATCGTAGTCAGCGAAGCCATCATCACGGGACGGAGACGACTTTGCGAACTGTCTATCAATGCCGTCACAGGTTCTACTCCCTGATTAATCTGCAAAGTGATCTCATCCATCAATACAATACCATTCTTAATAATCATGCCGATCAATCCCAATGTACCGACGATAGCCACAAAGTTGAATGTCTTCCCGGTAAGCAGCATTACAGTAACAACACCGACAAATACCAGCGGAATAGTACAGAAGATGATAACCGGTTTCCGGTAATCTTTGAACAGCATGATTAGAATGGATATCATCAGAATGATAGCAAACGGGAAATTCTTGAACAGATATTGCATAGACTTTGTGCTGGCGTTCCTCTCGCCTTGCCATTGAAGCCGATATCCGTCAGGCAGCGGAATCTGTTCAATCTGCGTGGCAATGGATTGCCGCGCCTTCTCCGTTTCTACCCCCGGAACAGGAGAACATTGCACCCGTTGGCTACGCTGCCCGTTATAACGGGGAACCACCGGATCTTCCCACTTCACATCAATCCGCTTACTGATTTGTTTTAACGGAGTTGTTCCCATCAGTTCTTCTTTTGATAGTGTTCCTGTCTTCAGTTTCATCATCATTTCCTGTGTCAGCAAACCGTTCAGAGAAGGAAGAGACGAGAATATCTGCGTATTGCCCAGGTTTTCAATCGGATTTCCGTGTTCGTCCAGACAACGCAAGTAGATATTATCTTTGTGAATACCTTCGTAGAAAGACCCGATAGGGATGCCGCTGGTAGCGGTCAGTAGAGATAGGCTTACATCATTACGGCTCAATCCGATAGCACGTGCCGCAGGCTGGTCATATTCAATAGTCAGTACCGGAATTTGCGGTTCCCAGTCCGTGGTAATCAGGTAAACATCCGGGCAATTCTCCATAATCTTGCGGGCACTGTCTGCCAACTGATGCAAAACAGCAGGATCAGGACCGGTAAATTGCACTTCAATAGGATATTTTTTGAACATCAGATTGTAGCGGTTCATCTTTACGTAAGCATCCGGATAATGTTGTGAAAGATATTGTTGAATTTCCGCCATGTTATCCACCAAATCGTCCGGAGAGGTGAAGTCGATAATCAGTTCACCGTAAGATAAGGAAGGATTGGCTACGTTACGCACCAAGTTATAACGAGCAGGTGTACCACCGATAGAAGTAGTGACGTGTGTAACTTCCGGACGCTTTTTCAGGTAAACTTCGATTTCTTCCAAGTCACGTGCTACACGAGTGGAGTTAGTCCCTTCCGGCAATTTATATTCCATGTAAAGCTGATCGTAGACCATATCCGGGAAAAAGCCCTGCTTCATAAACCGATAACTGAAAGCCGAAAGCAATACCAAAGCAATCATTGTAAACACAAAACTCCAACGATGTGCCAGACTGAATTTCAATAATGAACGGAGCACAGCATAAATCTTTCCTTCATACACACGTTTTCCGGCAGCAGTAGTTGCCGCAGAGATTTCCGGATGCAAAATCCGGTCAGCCATCAACGGGACGTGCACCAAAGCCAGCACCCAACTAAGCAATAAGGAAACAGCGAGTACGATAAACAAATCGCGCGTATAAACGCCTGCCGTATCAGGAGACATAAAGATAGGAAGAAAAGCGATGATGGCAATCAGAGTAGCTCCCAGCAAAGGCATCGCTGTCTGCCGTCCGATGGCAGTCATTGCCTCCATCCGACTCTTTCCGGCTTTCAAATCTACCAAAATACCGTCGATGATAACAATCGCATTATCCACCAGCATCCCCATCGCAAGCACGAACGAGGCCAATGAAACACGCTGCATCGTACCGTTCATAAAATAAAGGAACAGAAAGGAACCGAATACCGTCACTACCAAACTGATACCGATAATCACCCCGCTCTTAAATCCCATAGCAATCATCAGAATAACAACTACGATAATCACAGATTCTATCAGATTAAGAATGAACGTCCCCAACGAACTGCCTACACGTTCCGGCTGATAGAAAACTTTATGGCACTCTACCCCCGCTGGAAGGCGTTCGACTTTCAGTTGCTCCAATTTCTTTTCCACTTGATGCCCCACTTTGATAATGTCGGCATCCGAAGAAGCGGCCACCATTATTCCTATCGCACGCTGACGGTCATAAAACAATTCGTTGCGGGTAGGATCTTCATAATCTTTCTCAATACGGGCTATATCACTCAACCGCAACTGATCGGCATCATGTCCCTGAATCAGCATACGACCGATATCCTCCACCGTCTTAAACTTGTCACTGACTGTCACCCGGATACGATTATCGCCATTATCATAGTAACCAGTATAAGTCGTTTGGTTCTGTCCGTTCAATGTGGCTAGCACTTCGGCGGGTTTCACACCCAAGTTAGCCATCCGGTCTTGCAAAAGAGAGATATTAATACATTCGGGACGTTTACCGTATAAGTCGACGCGTTCCACCCCATCCAGTTCGCTGACTTCACGTTTCACCAGTTCTGAATAATCAGACAGTTCCCTGTCGGAAAGTCCGTCACCCGTCAAAGCGAAAAACATTCCGTAAACATTTCCAAAATCATCTTTTACAATAGAAGGACTGGCACCTTCGGGAAGTTCTGCCTGTGCGTTCGCCACTTTACGACGCAACAGATCCCAGCATTGTTCTACGTCCGTCTCTTTGACAGTCGTTTTCAGTTCTACCTGAATCAGGGAGAGATCGTTGTAGGAATAACTTTCCACATTATCTATATTCCCCATGGAGCGAATATTCTTCTCCAGTACATCCGTCACCTCTAATTCTACCTGATGCGCAGACGCACCGGGATAGGTGGTGACTACCATGGCAAGCTTTACCGTTATTTCTGGGTCTTCCAGTTTACTCATTTCATAACTGGAATAAGCTCCTCCTACAATCAGTACGGCAATCAGGAAGTAGATTAACTTCTTGTTCTCAAATGCCCATTTACTAATATCAATCATAGCAGTCCTCCCACATTGGTTTCAGCAGCCGGAAGAAGCGGTTCCACCTGTTCTCCCTCTTTTACATGATGCACCCCCGAAGCGACAACCAAATCACCGGGATTCGCTCCGTCTGAAGTAATCAGGCATCTGCCGTCGCTAAGCAGACGGGTGACGGTCACATCACAACGGCGAATAGCGTGACTGGAAGCATCATAAAGAAAGATACTCGTACGCCCGTTCTCACGAAGAATCGCTCCACCGGGAACCGACAGGTTACGCACATCTCCTTCACTACATTCGATAGTTACCATTGTATTCATGCCGGGCGATGGAACTGCCTGTTTATCTTCTTTCTTCAGTTGAAGCCGCATGGTGTACAACTGATTGGCATTTGCCTTAGGGGTGACACTAATCAGTTCCAAAGCATATCTTTGATGAGGATAAATATCGAATGTACAATAGTAGCGGGTAAACTGCTGTCGACGAATATATTCCACTGCCGGAAGATTAATCTCCACCTCCGGGCTTCCCTCACTGATGATGGAAACGACGGGCATACCGGCAGCTACCGTCTCATGGGAATCAAAAAGACGTTTCTGCACATATCCGCTAAAAGGAGCATACAAACGGGTGTATGCCAACTGGTCTTTAGCATGGTTATATTTGGCGGTAATCTGTCTCAATCCGTACACGGCCTTATCGTTAGCATCCGGTGTTGTCACATTTTCCTTATAAAGTGCCATCACCCGTTCCGCCTCCGCTTTCACACTTTGATATTCTGCTTCTGCCGCATCCAGCTGAATCTGATAGTCTGTCGGATCTAATTCTGCCAATAATTGCCCTTTACGCACATAGGCACCGTCATTTACATGCATATACTGAATAGTACCACTCACCCGGAAAGACAGACTTATGTCCTGTGCCGCTTTCACCCGTCCCGGAAACTGCAAAGCTATTTGTCTGTCGGCAGAAAGTACGGTATCAATCTTCACTGCCGGCTTACTGTCTGTGTTTTGTACACGTTGCCCACACGAAGTCAACAGAACTGCTAAAAATCCTGTTAATAAGAAGTCTAATCGTCTCATATTTTCACTTATTAGTTAGTTGCCACAAAAGTATCCCAAGCAAACATGAGGAGAAAGGTTGATTTAGACGAAACATTGTTCTATTTGTACGTTAGCTAAGATAAAAAGCCGAAATAGTTTGCTATTTGTATTTATTTGTTTGTTACTTTGTAAGGAAATTCATTTCAACGAAAAGGAATATGGAACCACTGATGCCATTCAAGTATGTTATAATATCTCCGGAAGATACTTCCATGAAAGAAGGATGCATTATTTCCGAATTCAACCAATGCGGACTTTTCCTCTGCCAGAAAGGACAGGCGGAAATCCTGCTGGGAGGTAGACCATATCAGATTAACAAAAGGAATCTTTTCATATATACTGCAGCCAACCTTCTACAGATACGCCAAAGAAGCGCAGACCTGAAAGGAATCATGATAGAGGTCGACCTGGATTATGTCATACCAATAGTAAACAAAGTAGCTAACTCGGAAAATTTGCTTTATTTGCGGGAAAATCCCTGCCTGTCGCTCTCTGAAGAGCAATATACATTTGTAGAGAACTTGCTCAAATCTGTAGAAAAACGAATTAACAGGGAGAATATCTGTAACAGTTCCCGACAGAAACAACATTTAACTTCTGAATTAATCAAATCCTGGGGACAAGTGATATGCTATGAGTTATTAAACATCTATTTCAACAACGAACCGCAAACACCACTACCACAGGATAAAAAGGATAAGATTTTCCAAAATTTCATGATTACCCTCTATCGATATTATCATCAGGAACGGGATGTTACTTTCTATGCAAACAAGCAATGTCTGTCCGCCCGATATTTTTCTTCTGTCATCAAGGAGAAATCAGGGAGTAGTGCTTTGCAGTGGATTATACAGAATGTCATTACAGAAGCCAAATATCTGCTCGATAATACCGATTTAAGTATTAAGGAAATAGCGACCAAGCTCAACTTCCCCACACAATCATTCTTCGGGAAATATTTCAAGCAGTATGTCGGTATATCTCCTAAAGAATATCGGAACAAACTTATCAAACAGTAACTTTCTTAAACTGCCGGAACTGCCACCACAACATTCCTCCGGATATAAGACTAGCCGCCAAATCTGCCACAGGCATACTGGCCCAAACGCCCATTTGTCCATAATAGTGAGGTAGAATCAATAAACAGGGAACGAGAAATAACATCTGCCGCGTCAGCGACAAGAAAATGGCTTTACTTGCCATTCCGATACTCTGGAAGAAATTGGAAGCTACCATCTGAAAACCTACAATCGGATAGAAGAACACCACTACACGAAATCCTTTAGAAGCGATACTGATTAATTCTGCGTCCGAAGTAAAAATGGAAGATACGATTTCCGGAATAAACATACCGATCAGAAAACCAATCGTTGTCACTACAGTTGCACAACAAATGGTTACTTTCAGTACTTCCGTCACACGAGGATAGAGCTTCGCACCAAAATTATATCCCGCAATGGGCTGCATCCCCTGGTTCAGTCCCAATACAATCATAATAAAGACAAAAACAATACGATTAACAATACCGAATGCACCGATCGCCAAATCACCTCCATGCTCTTTTAATCCCTGATTAATCAGAATCACAATAAAGCAAGACGCCATATTCATCAGGAAGGGAGACATACCGATAGCCAATGAATCCAACACGATCTTCCGTTTCAAACGGAAAATACCTTTTTTCAATCGTATCAGTTCGTCTTTGCGACAGAACAGATGAAGCTGCCAGACCAAGGCGATCAACTGCGCACAAACCGTAGCTGTGGCCGCCCCGCGAATTCCCCAGTCGAATACAAAAATAAACAAAGGTGCAAGTAATACATTGATTAACACGGTCGTGATGGTTGCCACCATCGCTTTTTGCGGATGTCCCGAGGCACGAAGCACTGCATTCAGTCCCAAATATAAATGAGTTACCACATTTCCCAGCAGAATAACCTGCATAAATTCGCGGGCATATTTGACAGTCTCATCACTTCCGCCGAAAAAATAAAGTATCGGATCAAGAAAAGGCAGAACGACCAGCGTAAAAGAGATACCTATAATAAGGTTTAATACAAACACATTTCCCAAAACCCGCTGTGCGGTATCATAATCTTTCTGGCCCAACTTCACAGAAATCAATGTAGCTGCACCTACCCCCACCAAAGAGCCAAAAGCCGCGGCAAGATTCATTAGCGGAAAGGTTAATGCTAACCCGGAGATAGCCATCGCCCCTACTCCATGACCGATGAAAATACTATCTACCATATTATAAAGAGAAGACGCCGTCATGGCGATAATTGCCGGA
>OODE01002256.1_pt1 | contig 10477 bp, 7 predicted proteins | sample 1671771 | NCBI WGS metagenome assembly OODE01 (sample SAMN06348191, study PRJEB24527) | human gut metagenome | biome: human gut; feature: ankylosing spondylitis patient; material: feces | host: Homo sapiens | place: China | collected 2015-10 | reverse complement strand
TTTGTACTGTCTTCATGTGGGGGAAAATAAATTTCCCCGCCGATGTTCTGCTTGGTTTCCTTGTTCCAGATTGTAAGGAAAATCTCCTGTAAATCGTTCACCGCATCGCCTTCAATGCGCATGTGCATATCGCGCCACGTACCGATTTTGGGTAGTCCATTGATGTAATAGTCGGCGATGTTCATGCCGCCGGTATAAGCTATTTCTCCGTCGATTACGACAATCTTCCGGTGGTCGCGGTGGGCGGCGTGGTTGATATAAGGGAAAGTGAACGGGTCGAACTTGACGATTTCAATCCCTTGTTCACGGATTTTCTTGAGATGTCTTTTTTTGAGTGGCTGGTTGTTCGACCAGTTGCCGAAAGCGTCGAACATTGCCCGCACTTCGACACCTTCTTTTACTTTTTCGGCGAGAAGGGCGAATAAGGCGTTGGCGATAGAGTCGTTTCGGAAGTTGAAATATTCCAGATGCACGTGGTGCTTGGCCTGACGGATTGCTTCAAACAAGTCGATAAACTTTTCCCGCCCGCTTTTCAGCAGTTTCACTTTATTATTATCGGAGATAGGTATACCCGATTCCTCTAAAAAATGCAGTACAAGGGAATCACTCGTGAGTCCGATAGAATCCCGGGGGTGGGTCATCAAACTGTCGATGACGCTTGCCTGGGCACGCAATAAAGGCAGGAACAGGAATAAAATGAATATACGTAATTTCAAAACTTTTCTCTCTATTTTAGTTTACAGAGCAACAAAGATACAACATCTATGTTTGGGCTAATCGGGGACAAAGGGTAGATTTATTATTGTTTAACACTCGGATAGCTTTATTAGTAAGGGAAAAATTAAGAGGAAGATAATGGGGACTGATTAAACAGTCGATAGTATCATCTTAACATTTCCGTACCGCCTATGCCAATGAAGCTACTTTTCTCGCAGCCATAAACAGTAGCACTACACTTGCGATAATGATTGATTTCGGGTCGAGACTTGTTGTTCCATGATTAATCATGCCGATGAATACCTCCCGAATCGTTCCCCATGCAGCTTCCGGTCCACCTAAGGAGACGAAAAGTACGGCTCCCACAGCCATGACGAAGGCGTTCCAAATGCGTGCCAGCCGATTGCTGCGGTCGGGTAGGTGGTGCATGACACGGCGGCTGAATCCCTTGTCCGCTATCTCCTGCCTGTTTTCGGTAAAGAAGTCGCGCAAGAGTTTATCATTGTCTATTTCTGTCATAACCATTTTGTTTTAAGTACGTTGCTAATTTATCTTTTCCACGCGACAGGTGGCTTTTCACCGTTCCTGCCGGTATTCCGGTAATACCTGCGATCTTGTCAATGCTTAAATCTTCCATATAAAACAAGGTGATGCAGGTTCGTTCCACATCTTTTAGCGTTTTGAGCGACTGGTAGACATCCATTTTCTGCCCGACGTTTTCTTGTTCGGTACTGTTAATGGCATCTATTTCCGTTGTGTCCAAGCCGGCCATTTCTTTCCGGCTGCGAATATAATCATAAAAAACATTATAGGCAATGCGGTAGAGCCACGTTGAGAAACTCGACAGATTGTGGAAAGAAGAGAGATTGGTATATGCCTTGATGAATGTATCCTGCGCCAAATCGTCACTCAATTCGCTGTCGCCGCAAGTCAGGTTGAGAAAGAACCGCCGCACGGGCGACTGGTATTTCTTCACTAACTGGTCGAAGGCCCTAGTGTTTTTGAACACTACGACCTGTGCGACTAGCGATATATCGTTGAGTTGGCTCATTTATTTTCGTCGCTCTTTTCTCCGTTTCTTTCTTCCTGCTGCGTTGCCGAAGGGGCGGCTGTGTCGATGTCTCTTTTCCGGGAAACGTTCATCCGGAAAGGATCAACATCATCTGTTTTCTGTTGTTTGCTGCCTATTATCCATTGGCCGATGCCCATAAACATGATAAGCAGTCCGATTGCTCCGATTCCGAACTCTCCGGTGATCGCCCAGAGGAAGATGAAAAGTCCGATCCCTGTAAAGGTGTTTTTGATGCCTTGTGAGCGTTGGTCGGCCGGCCGGTTTTCGCGGATAAAGTTTTCCGGCAGCGGTTGTCCGGCTGCAATGGCCTGTTCGGCAAGGCGGTAACGGGCTTTCCGGTTCTTGTAGCGGAAGAAAAAGATTACAAACAAGATAAATACGGGCAGTCCGAAGACGGCGACGATTGCGATAATAGAGATCAGGATCCCTCCGCTGATCGTGTCGCTGAGGTTGCCGAAGGGAAGGTCGTTGTCATCCTTGCCCGCCGTCGTATCCATGTCCGTTGTATCTACGCCGATCACCGTCACTGTTGTGTTGGATTCATCCGCCTTGGTGTCTGTCTTTTTCGAAAGGGTCACTTTCGCATTTTCGGTAGAATCCTTCTCAATGCTACTCTGTTTTTGTGCATTAATTACTGTCGAAGTGGTGAATGCGAGCAATAATGCTATTAGAATTTGTTTCATATTTGTTATTTTTTAATTTGTTTCTTTGTCTGTTAGACGCAGTTAGTATCCGAGAAAGTTGCAAAGAGACGAAATATTTTTGATATTTGCGCAAATTAATAAATGAAAATGAATTTACCCGCTTCTTTTACAGAATATACCCGCGCTTTGTTGGGCGTCGAAGAATACGAAAAACTGGTTTCCGCCTTGCAGCAGGAACCTCCCGTGAGCATTAGACTGAATCGGTTGAAAGTTCATCGGTTGAAAGTGGAAAATGCTCTATCGGTTCAACCTCCCTGGTCTTCGGAGGGAATCTACCTCGACGAACGGCTCACTTTTACATTCGACCCGTTGTTTCATGCAGGGTGTTATTATGTGCAGGAGGCTTCTTCGATGTTCGTGGAACAGGTGCTCCGGCAGCATGTCACGAAGCCGGTGGTGATGCTCGACCTTTGTGCCGCTCCGGGAGGGAAATCGACCCATGCTCGTAGTGTGTTGCCCGAAGGTAGTTTGCTGGTTGCCAACGAGGTAATCCGGAACCGGTCGCAGATTTTGGCGGAGAACCTGACGAAATGGGGACATCCGGATGTGGTGGTTACGAATAACGACCCGGCTGATTTTTCGGCTTTGCCTTCTTTCTTTGACGTTATTCTGACAGATGTGCCTTGCTCCGGCGAAGGGATGTTCCGTAAAGATTCGGTGGCCGTTGAAGAATGGAGTCCGGAGAATGTGGAAATTTGCTGGCAACGGCAACGGAGGATTATTGCGGACGTTTGGCCGAGTCTGAAACCCGGAGGCATTCTTATATACAGTACCTGTACATATAACACGAAAGAGGACGAAGAAAATGTCCGTTGGATTCAGCAGGAATTTGGGGCGGAATCGTTGGCGGTAGATATTCGGGAAGAGTGGAATATCACAGGAAATCTGCTGTGCGGCGAATCGGCTTCCGTATATCAATTTTTCCCGCATAAGACGAAGGGTGAAGGCTTTTTCTTGTCCGTACTCCGCAAACCGGAAACGGCAGGGGAGGACAGTTATGCCGATTATTATTCGTTTCCGAAAGGAAAATCCGCCGGAAAAAAAGGTAAGAAAGGTGGGGGAGCCTCTTCTTCGCCTGTCTCCAAGGAAAACATGGCAACGGCCGGAAAATGGCTGAATGATGAGTGTGCCGGAAAGTACGTCTTGTCGGCAGAAGGTGCTGAAATACACGCGTTTCCTCAGCAATGCGTAGCCGAACTGGCTGCCATGAAACAACATTTGCGGGTGGTGCAGGCAGGCGTTTCGGTTGGCGAGGTGAAAGGAAAAGATCTGATTCCCGCCCATGCCTTGGCCATGAGTGCCCTTCTTCTGCGGCAGGATGTTTTTGCAACCGAGGCGGTGAGTTATGAACAAGCAATCGCTTATTTGCGGAAAGAGGCTGTCACTTTGCCGGCGACAGCCCCTCGCGGGTATGTTTTGCTCACTTATCGCAATATTCCTCTGGGTTTTGTGAAGAATATCGGCAACCGGGCTAATAATCTTTATCCGCAGGAATGGCGTATCCGTAGCGGGTATTTGCCGGAAAAGATCCGCGTGTTGTAAAGGCCGGATAAGGCCTACAACTTACTTTTGTAAATCCGTGCCATTGCTTTCTGATATTGGTTTTCGAGTTGCAGATAGTTCTGGTGGCTCTGGTAGATGACAGATACTTCTACGAAATACTCTATCATGCTGATTTGTCCTCCGGTGAGTGCCTGTTTCAGCAATGCCAAGTCCTGTTGCGACCGGAACGTCTTTTTATATTCTTCCATGGAGTTATGCAGTGCTTTGGCTTCACGATAGAGCTGTGACAATTCGGATTCAACTTGCAACGTGGCATTTTCTTTTTGCAGGTCGATGTTCAAAGCTTGTGCTTTCGCAATCTTCACCTTGTTCCGGTTTTCAAAAAGAGGGAAAGAGAAGCCGACTACTACCCCGTTGAAAGGTGTGCCCGTTTCTGTGTTCCGGCGATATCCCAGTTCCAGTTTCGGCAACCACTGCGATTTGTTGACCGCTATTTGTTTCCGGGCAACGAGGCTTTCGTTGCCGAGCGCCATGAGGGTACGGTCGGCAGAGAGCACTTCCGATTTCAAGATCTGGTAATCGGAGGGAAAAGGAGTGAGGGGATACCGGCTTTCTTCAAAGACCACCGGGATATTGCCGTTCAGCGTATTCAGTTCCTGCATTTTGTTGCGGAGCGCCGTTTCGTTGAGTGAGGCTTCTGTGCGGACGTTCAGTAATTCCAGATTGATTTTGTTCGTCTCGAGGGCGTTGGCGTCTCCGGTTTGGAGACGTTTGGCATACATTTCAGCGAGTACTTCCGCGTTGCGGAGCCTTTCTTCGAGAATTTGTTTCTGCTGGCGGAGCATGATAATGTCCAGACAGACTTCTTTCGCCTGCAACAGTTTGTCCTGACGGAATACGTCCGCCTGGCTGTCGTAAGCCCCTGCCTTCAACCGGTTCAGTTTATTGCGCGTGGCATACAGGCTGGGGAAGTCGAAACTCTGCGAAACGACGAGTTCGCCGATTGTTTCGTTTTTGTCCTTTGCTCCCCAGAGGTGAGCGTAGGACAAGGTAGGATCGGGCAGGTTGTTGTCCGTTTTGGATTCCAGTTTCTGCGAGGTAATCAGTTGGGCGTTCGCCTGCAACTCCTTGTTGTTCGTTTCTATATTTTTTAATACCTGTTCTATGCTGTTCTGTGCCTGCACACCCCCCGTCAGGGTGAAGAGTGCAGTGGCAGCAAAAGAACTTATAATGATAATCCGTTTCATACTTTTTCTTTTATTTGTTTCTTCTATTACGTCTGGCTGATGATTAGCAGGGTGTCGCGAGGGATTCTTGCTCCGGTGCAGCGTCGGTAGGCCGGCGGTGCATCATCAGGTAAACAATCGGAATGATGAAACCGTTCAGGAACGTAGAGGTTAAAAGTCCGCCCAAGATAACTTTGGCCATTGGACTTTGAATTTCGTTTCCGGGCAAGTCGCCGCCGAGCGCCAGCGGGATCAGTGCCAGTGCCGACGAAAGCGCTGTCATAAGAATCGGGTTCAGACGGTCGAGCGAGCCTTGCATGACACTGTCGTATACGTTCAGTCCTTCCTCTTTTTGGAGGTGGTTATAGTGGCTGATAAGCAACATACCGTTTCTGGTCGCAATGCCGAACAGGGAGATAAACCCGATAATTGCCGGAATGCTGACCTCACCCGTCGTGATGACCAGTGCGAAAACACCGCCGATCAGTGCAAGCGGCAGGTTCAACAAGATAACGCCGGATTCCTTCACGCTGCGGAACTCGTTGTAAAGCAGCAGGAAGATGACAACAATGCTGATGAATGACGTCAGCGCCAATGTCCGGCTGGCGGCTTGTTCGCTTTCAAACTGTCCGCCGTATTCGATGTGATAGCCTTCGGGGAGCTGTATAGACGTATCGATACGCTTTTGGATGTCGTTTACCACACTTCGGAGGTCACGGTCCGCCACGTTGGCGGAAATCACGATTTTGCGCTTCACGTTTTCGCGGTTGATCGTGTTCGGTCCCATGGCCGAAACCACTTCCGCCACGTAGTTCAGAGGCACTTTGCGGCCGTCGTTGGTGTCTACCATTAAGTTGCGGATTTTCTCCATTTCGTCCCGTGCGTCATCCTTCACTTTTACGATGAGGTCGAAGCTCTTTCCCTGTTCATAAACCTGCGAGATCACTTTTCCTGCAAGGGCAACGTTGACATATTCCGAGAATTCCGGCAAGGTAATCCCGAACTTGGCAAGCATCTCCCGTTTCGGTTGAATCTTCAACTGCGGACGCTCGATCTGCTGCTCCACGTTGAGGTCGGCAATGCCCGGTATATCTCCGATAGCGTCCTTTATCCGGTTGCCGAGTGAGAACATCTTGTTCAAGTCGTCGCCGAAAAGTTTGATGGCGATATTTGCCTTTGTACCGGACAACATGGCATCGATTCGGTGGCTGATAGGCTGACCGATTTCTATATTTGCACCGGTGATCGTTCCTAGTTTCTCGCGCACTTCGGCAACGAGCTCGTTGCGCGGACGGTCTTTCAGTTCGAACGGAGCTTCGATTTCCGAGACGTTCACGCCAAGCGCGTGCTCGTCCAGTTCGGCACGTCCCGTCTTGCGGGCTACCGTCTGTATCTCTGGAATTGTCAGCAGCAGTTCCTCGGCACGATGTCCCATTTTGTTGCTTTCTTCCAACGAAATGCCCGGCAGCGAACTGATGTTGATTGTGAACGAGCCCTCATTGAAAGAAGGCAGGAAGCTGCGTCCGAGAGTGAAGAACACACCGAGAGCGACCACAAACAGTCCGATTGTACTTCCCAAAGTCACCCGTTTGTGGGCCAGTACCCAAGTCAGTGCCTTCCCGTAAATCCCTTTCATCCAACGGGCTACGAATGACTCTTTCAGTTCCTTGTTCGTCTTGTTACTGCCCAGCAGATACGAGCAAAGTACCGGGGTCAGCGTCAGCGCAACAACCGTCGAAGCGAACAACGCCACGATAAACGCAATGCCCAGCGGGACCAACATTCTTCCTTCCATTCCGCTCAGGAAGAACAGAGGGACAAAACTGACTACAATAATCAACGTCGAATTAAGGATAGGCATACGAACTTCCTTCGAGGCGTTGAATACCACCTCCAGTGTACTGAGCCGTTCGGCCTCCGGTTTCTGCCGGTTCTCCCGCAGACGCTTGTACACGTTTTCGACGTCCACGATCGCGTCGTCCACCAGTGAACCGATAGCAATGGCCATACCACCGAGACTCATTGTGTTGATAGTCAATCCCATATAGTGCAGCGTAAGAATGGAGACGAGCAGTGAGATAGGCAGTGTCACCAGCGAGATCACCGTTGTACGTACATTTGCCAGGAACAGGAACAGGACGATCACCACGAAAATACCGCCTTCAAAAAGCGACTTCTTCACGTTGCCGATCGAACTTTCGATGAAACGGCTTTGGCGGAAAATGTCAGTAGACACTTTCACGTCGGCAGGCAGGTTCTTTTGGAGGTCTTTCAGAGAGGCTTCCAGTTTGTCGGTCAGTTCGAGGGTACTAGTGGCAGGCTGTTTGGTGACTGTCATTAGTACGGCAGGTTTGCCGCGTTCGGAAGCGGTTCCCAGTTTCGGAGCTTTGGGGCCGATTTTCACGTCGGCGATGTCCTCCAGTGTGACGGGGAAAGTGTTTACTGTTTTTACGACTGCTTTGCCTAGCTCCTCGACCTTCGGGGTAGAAAGTACCCCACGCACGATATATTCATTTCCGAACTCGTAAAGTACGCCACCGTTGGCGTTTAAGTTCATGTCTTGGGTGACAGCCATTATTTCACCCATTGAAACGCTGTAGTGGCGCATCCGTTCCGGGTCCAGTTGAATCTGGTATTCTTTGATGTCTCCGCCCAACACGGCTACTTGTGCCACCCCTCCGGTGGACAGCAGGCGCGGGCGAATCGTCCAGTCCGCAATCGTGCGGAGGTCGAGCATGGAGGTCGAGTCGGCGGTCAGACCGACAATCAGCATTTCGCCCAGGATAGAAGATTGCGGGCCCAGCGTCGGCTTGCCCACGTTGACGGGGAGGGATTCACTGACTACCGCCAGTTTCTCGCTGACAATCTGGCGGGCGAGGTAGATGTCTGTTCCCCAGTCAAATTCCACCCAGACAACGGAGAAGCCGTTGGTGGACGAAGAACGGACACGGCGTACACCGGTAGCACCGTTTACGGCTGTTTCGACAGGAAAGGTAACGAGTTGTTCCACTTCCTCGGCTGCCATACCGTTGGCTTCGGTCATGATAACCACCGTCGGGGCGTTGAGGTCGGGGAAGACGTCAACTTCGGTATTCATGGCAGTGTAGGTACCCGCGATGAGCAGGAGGAAAGCCGCGCAGAGTACGACCAACCTGTTATGCAGGGAGTAATGTATAATTTTGTTAAGCATGATAATTCATCAATTGAGTGATAAAAAATGAGATAGATGCACCGCAAAGCAATCCGGCTGCGGCGCCTTGCCGCTTAGTGTTCGTGGCTGTGTGCGGGAATTGCGTTGCTGGCGCTTGCCAGACGAACCTGATAAGCTCCTTCCGTCACTACGCGGTCGCCCGGTTTTATTCCGGTGAGGATTTGCACATTTTTGCCGTTGTCGGCGCCTAAAGTCACTTCTTGCTTTTTGTATCCCTCTTCGTCAAGTTGCAGATATACAAAGTAGATTCCCTGTTCCTCGGTCAGTGCCGTGCGGGGAAGGGAAAGGACATTCTCCAGTTGGGAGGAAAGCAGGTAGACCTCTACGAACGAACCGGCTATGATGTCGCCTTTGTTGTCAAATTCAAAAGTTACGGGGACATAGAAAGAGTTGTCTCCCGCTGTTTTGCCGAACGAGAGAAGCCGGCCGTTCAATGCTCCCAATTCATATACCTTATTATTATATGGTGTCCGGAAATTGGCGGAATTAATTGTGCGGAGATACGGGTAATACTTTTCCGACACTTCGGCACGGAGGAACAGACGGCGGTTCTGTGTCACGCTGACCAATGGCTGGCCAATTGTGACATAATCCCCTTCTTTCACCAGAATACTTTTCACGTAGCCGGCGATAGGAGCGGTAATGTTCTGTCCGATTGCCGAATGGTTCTTTGCGAGCGCCTCATAGCTGATGCGGGCATTCTCGTAATTCTGCTCTGCCTGTGCAAAATCCTTGTCGGATACGATTTTGTTTTTGACAAGCGCTTTCATTCGTTCGTATTCTTTCTTCGACACTTCGTAAGCGATGCGGGCACGTTGCACCGGGTCGCCGTCTGCGATGTTGTGCGAGGAAATGGTCACTAGCGGAGTGCCGCTGCCTACACTCATACCTTCCGTCACCTTTCCGCGGAATGAGACAACACCTGCCACAGTGGCTACCGCGACGGATTCGTCGCCTTGTGCAGCCAATACCTGTCCGCTGGTCTTGATTACTTGTTGGAAAGGGGCGGGTTCTACAATGCTTACTTTTACTCCGGCAGCATCGGCTTTCGCTTTCGGGAGGATGATTTCGTCGCTGTGGGCGGCTTCGGCAGTTTCATCGTGTCCGGCAGCAGTGCCTTGGTGATTGTCGGCCGCATCATGTTTATGATCGCCGTTGCATTCTCCTTCTGTTCCATGGGTATGTCCTTCCGCTTCATGGTCGTGACCTTCCGCTTCATGGTCGTGTTCATCGTTGTTGTGTGTGACGGTATTATGGCCATGTCCTTCATGACCTTGTGTATTCTTGTTATTGCAGGCTCCTAAAGCGAATAAGCCCAGGATTCCCATAAAAATAAGTTTTTTCATAAATGATATTTTCCTACTAAAATTTACTGTTTTTACGTTACAAAGATAGGGTGACGCGGATGCAACAAGTTTGCATTCACGTTGGTCTTACGCGAAAACAGAATAGGGAGGGGCGCGGAGAGAGGTGGTACGGGGGATGTTCGTCCCGTGCAGCGAGTCTCGGTAGACGTAATAGTTCTTGACCCGTCTCTCTTGTGGTTTTAGCAGATGTTCGATGATTCCGTCCGTGAACAGGGTGGCGATGAACACGTAGTCCGGTCCGCTATCTGTGTGGAAGGAAGGAATGGGAGAGTGGAAGCGCGTCATACATTCGCTGCTGCAACATGAGTCGCTTGCCGGATGATGATGATGTTTGGGACATTGCTGTTCTACGGGCAAGTCCTGTTTCATGCAAATCGCTCCGTTGGGGTGGTGATGATGAGGAATAACGGCTGCCGTCAACATGATAATGTTGATAAAAAGCAGCAATGTTACTATATATCGTTTCTTCCTTTTCATCCTTTCTTTTGGATATGTATCGGCTTCAGCTTGATTATTTGAACGTTACAAAGATACAAAAACTTTTTCTCCGTTAAAAGCCGATAACATCTTTTATTATTTGTTCTTCTTCAAATTTGGTGGTAATTTAACCAGTCGGTGGTATCTCCATTCTCCTCCTTCGGGGAGGTTGTGTAAAAAGTAAGAATCAAGTGTTCTTT
>OODE01002251.1_pt1 | contig 10496 bp, 5 predicted proteins | sample 1671771 | NCBI WGS metagenome assembly OODE01 (sample SAMN06348191, study PRJEB24527) | human gut metagenome | biome: human gut; feature: ankylosing spondylitis patient; material: feces | host: Homo sapiens | place: China | collected 2015-10 | reverse complement strand
AAAAAATCCGTTGGCCGGAATCCTTTTATACTCAAACCAACCAACGGATAAAGCTATTTTTCAGATATATATCTTATTTAATGGATACTCCGTAAAGTTTAAGTTCAGCCAATCGGAATTGCCACCTTCCACCTGCATCAGTGGTACTCTCACAATTCCAAGTTTGTACTATACGTATAAACTTAACCGGGGTATCACAATGGCAAGCTGATGTTGTGAAAGAAGCTCCCAAGTTAACCGCACCTGCCGCGCTCAAATCAGCCACACTATATGACTTTCGAGCATTAGGAATATCCTCAAATGTACCATCAACAGACCAAAGTACATCAAATCCTCTCAATAAAGAGACTTCATTTTGTAAACACTGTGTCCATGAGATGGCAAAATCTGTAACTCCTTCCGGAAGTTGCAATTGGAGATAAGGATTAGTGCCGCCGGTATTAACAAAGTTCCTATTAGGGAATGGAGTCTGCACATACGTTGCAGGATCTTTATCAAACAAACTCGCAGCAGTTGTATTACCTACAAAATCGGGGAAATTGAAACTCAACATAGAAGCATCCAACCCTTTGTTATTATACTCATATTCTTTACCTGTCACTGTCAGATTAAACTCCCGACTATCAAAATCAAAATTAATTCCTTCTATTTCGGTAATTTTAATAGCCACTCGTCCTCCTACAACCAGATTTGTCAAATCATCACCGCTTCCTGCCGATACCGACACCTTCAATGAAGCTTCTTTTCCCGGCTCAAACGTTACCAGACCGTCATTTTCCAGCGTTACTGAGCTAGAAGACAAGTATCCTTCCTTTCCATCGTTATTCACAACTTCTACCTTAGCCGTGAAATCCCATTGGTTGTCTATCTCTAACCCCATAGGTATAGTGAATAAAACAGGATCCGAACTATTTATAAACCCTTGGACACATTCTTCCTCAGAGACTTTAAATTCCAGCCTCGGAGTGGTAATCACAGGCTTCATGACATAGAGATTATTCATAGAATTTACAGAATCCGTAGCACTAACCAATGAAATGGGCAATACAAAAGTCTTATCAGCATTTTCCGGAAGTTCTACCAAGGCTTGAATTGCACTCGTTTTCATCACCACTTTGGACATTTTATATCTCTCATCGGACTGAAAAATCAACTCGCTGCCATCTATAGAATAGGTATTTGAAGGCAAAATAGTATAATTTTCATTGTATTCCTTTAATGCTTCATCCGACAATACGGTCAATTGAGCCTGAGCCGTTAATGACGGATCACATCCGGTCTTCATGATTGTTATATCAAAAGAAGCATCCTGACCGGTATTATAAAGAATTTTACTTTCTTCTCCGGTTTGCTTCAAAGACAAGATCTTATGATATTCTTTCGGATATGTATCATCATATTCATCGCATGCCGTATAGACAAATGACAATCCGCATAATAATGGTATAAATAAACTTTTCTTCATAAATTTGCTTTTTAAATTCATAATACAATTAGTAACCGTATGCCTGAACCATTTGCGGGTTTTTATACACTTCGGCATTCTGAATAGGAGCCAGATATAAACGGTCGTTCCATCTGAAAGGCTGGTCAATAGTAGTCCTTACATTAAATTTTTCAAACGGTACATCTTTCACCATTGCGTTCAACCCCTCACGTTTAGCACCAAAGTATTTCTGACCTTCCGCCCAACGACGCACATCATGATAACGATGGCCTTCATTCCAGAACTCAATAAATCGCTCATTATGAATCATTTCAATTAATTTACTCTGTTCCGGTACAGTCGTAGTCGTGGGAACACCGGCACGGTCACGAACCTCCTTCAAGTTGGCTAAAGCATTTGCCAGATTGGCACCACCTACGTTCGCCTGACATTCCGCCAGATTCAGATACAATTCTGCCAAACGTATAAGAGGTATCGGTTTGGTATCTCCAGCCTGGAAAGCTCCACCATCGAATACAAATTGAGCTGTCGGATTTACATATTTCTGGGTCATAAATCCTGTAACATTATAGTTACGCGGACTTCTGGTAAGGTCGTATCCATGTCCTGCAGCAGTCTTCATGTTCAAAACGCATGGCGAACCTGCATCGCCACTGCTGGCCTTCAACAACTTTGAACCGTAATCACCACCATCGAACGCCATCCATGCGTAAAAACGCGGTTCACGGTTCACACAAAGTTTAATAATATCCTCTCTATTGTTTCCTGCTATTCCTGCTTTTTGGAACCATTCTGCTCTTGAAGCAAAATCGCCTGTTGAAGCGGCCTCTTCAGGCAACACACCATCTTCCGTATAGAAATGTTCAATGGTATATAGCGTCGGAGAAATAGCTGAAAATCCCCCTGCCCAAGAAGTCTTATTGCCTGTTTGGAATATATGCGCCGGTATACGTCCCTGTATTCTTGAATTAATATTCTTACCGGTTAGCCCCCAGATTAATTCCTTATTATGCGGATAGCGGGAAGCAACCATATAACGAAGCATCATTACTCTTTCTTTGAACTCTCTGTTCTCCTGGATATTATTATCCTCCTTTCCCGGCACATAAGGTAACCACTTATCATTATTTCCCAGTTCTGTCTGATACAATGTCATATCAGAAGCTTCCGTTCCATAAAGACGGCATCCACCCTCATTAAGCGCAAAATCCAACGCCTTCTGACAGGCCTCCATCGCTCTTTCCCATTTTTTCTCATTATAACTACTGCTTACCAGTTCAATGCCATAATCATCCCGTCCGATAGATTCTTTATATTTAGCATCATCACCTACAAAAAAGTCTTTATCCCCGGGAGTATTCACTTTATTCTTCCATGAAGAAAAAGGGAATTGACCATTCCAAAGAGGAGAAGCAGCATACATCAGTACACGAGCTTTCAAAGCTTTAGCCATCGTAGAAGTAGCACGTCCCCATTCTGTTCCCTCACGGGTCGGCGGCAAATTCTGTGCTGCCAGATCAAGTTGATATGCAATCCAGTTAACACAATAATCATAATGACATCTTCCACCAAACTCGGAAGAGGGAGTACTCTGAGGTACATATTCCGTAATAACAGGTATAGGACCGTATTTTCTCAGTAATGCAAAATGATAATAAGCAATTAAAAAATGAGCTTCGGCCAACCACTGTTCTTTTTCACCCGGTAACCATTCCTGCAATAAGGTTTCACCGGGATTATTTTCGACTTGACGTAAAAAAAGATAGCATTGACCAATATACTTATAATAATTATCCCAAAGTCCATCCGGATTGGCTGCCGAGACTAAATTATATGCATAATCATCCCAAAAAGCTCCACTATCATTCCGCCATTCTATCGGCAGTGCAAACTCATCTGTGGAACCATTAAGAGCACTTGTGTGACCAATAGGAGAATCATCTTCCTGAAGTCCTGCATAACAAGTGAACAGAAATCCTAAAGTACTTCTCCGGGTCTTTGTGGCATCCTGTAGCCCTGCTTGTTCAGGCGGAACTACATCCAGATAATCACAAGAAACTAAATTAAATGAAAGAGCAGTCACAATCAGACCCACTCGAACTATATTTTTCAAAATATTCATATCTTCTATGATTTAGATTATTAGAAATTAAGTTGTAAACCTACATTGACCGTACGTTGCAACGGATAGCTATTCCAACTGCTCAATTCCGGATCCCACAAATCAAACGGGCTGAAACGAAGCAGATTCGCACCACTGACATAAATACGCCCATACGGAATTTTATAACCGATTTCCAAATTCTTCAGACGCAGGAAAGAACCATTACGCAACCAATAAGTACTGTTGACCGTATTATTACCTATATCACCGGTCGTCAATCCCAAACGCGGATATTCGGCATTCGGATTCGGATTATCTACCGACCAGTGATTATCTGCAATAAATTTCAACACATTCTTATTCGGTATACGATTCCCTTCAAGGAAGGGGTCCAAACCATTGATCAGAATGGAACGCAATGCAGAACCACTGAAGAAAATACCAAAGTCGAATTTTTTATAATTAACGGTACCACCGAAACCATATTGCAAACGTGGAACAGAACCGTACTTGGAAATCATACATTGGTCGTCTTCCGTTATTTTTCCATCACCATTCAAATCACGGTATTTGATATCACCGACCTTCGGAGTGCTATTTCCTACCATCTGTTCCGGGCTGTTGTCTATCTCCTCCTGGCTCTGGAACAGTCCTTCCGAAATATATCCGGTCAATCTGGAATATGGTTTTCCTGTTTCCGACTTCCAAATAGTAGGATAATCCGGTTCGTCTTTATAAACCAACTTATTTTTTTTATATGTCAGGTTAGCCTGAAAACTAGCCCCCAAATCTTTAGAGAAATTCTTATGATAATTAAGGCTGAATTCCACACCCTTATTATCCATTTTACCGACATTTCCCCAAGGTTTTGCTTTACCATAACCCAAAGAATTAGGCCAAGACTGACGTTCCATAAATATATCGTAACGTTTGTCATAGAAATAGTCTATTGTTATATTCCAGTGGTCAAACAAAGTCATATCTACGCCAATATCAAATTTCTTCGCTTTTTCCCACACAGCATCCAGATTTGCATAATAGGCAATCTCCGGACCTCCCAATGTGTGATTCATACTCTCTCCAAATGTCCACTTTATCTGATCCAATTTATTATCCGTCAGCTTATCAATATATAAATAATAGCTTCCGCCCGCTTGTGCCAGATCATCGCTACCTACCAATCCATAAGAGGCTCTCACTTTCAGGTTATTCACCGCATTTTTCAAAGGTTCAAAGAACTTCTCATTACTGATAACCCATCCTAAAGACATTGCCGGGAAGAAACCGAAACGCTTCTTCTTGGCAAGACGTTCCGTACCGTTATAACCGAAGTTGATTTCAGCCAGATAACGTTGTCCGTAATCATATGTGAAACGTCCTGAGACTCCTTGATTACGATTAGGAAGCACATCACTTCTGTATTCCCTTTGCCGGTACATCAACATACCTCCGACATTGTGCAAACCAAATTGACGATTATAACTGATATTTCCCTGAAATTCAAATGTCTGATCCGAACTTCTGGCAATATCCGACTGTGCTATATAGTCTGCACCTTCCTGAATACGTTCCAAGTCATATTCCAACGGACTATCTTCACTGTATCCCACAGCTCTGAAAAGATAAGGAGTAATGGAACGATTGTAGGAACTGCTGGACCAGTTTTTAAAGTTTACCCAGATATTTGCCTTCAATCCTTTTGTTACAAACCCAAAATCCTGCTCCACTTTAATGACTGTATTCAATGTATTCGCATTCTGCTCCTTATAAGAAGTCATCATCTGCGCATAAGGATTAGGATAGAGATAGTCCGAACTCTGATAATCAGATCCATAGCGGATATACGTATCACCCGGTTGCGCAGGATAAGTTGCAGGGAAAGTTACCGGAGTAGTCGTCAGAATCATTTTAAACAAATCAGCACTATTGATATTAGGCCCTTTGTTCTGACGGATCTGAGCATTCATATTCATCCTGATTGTCGTTGTGGGGGTCAACTTATAGGAGATATTATTCTGGAACGTATAATTCATGATATTAATATTATTGTTCCACGAATAAGCTTTCTCCGTATTCAGCAAACCACTATCGTGGCTGACATTCAAGCTCATATAATACTTCACTTTTGTACCTCCTCCCGATACATTGATATTGGCACGCTGCGTCATTGTCATCTTTTTGAAAATGACATCCTGCCAATCCACATTCGGATATACATAAGGATTTACCCCGTCACGGGTCAACTGGATCCGTCTGTCCGAATACAATAATTGATCTTTCGATTTATTCGGATTTCTCGACAGGTCAGCTTCATTGTAAAGTTCCATATATCTGGGACCATCTACAAACTCAGGAAAATCGGACATGATATTGAAAGAGTTCTCCGCACTAACATTAACCTTCGTCTTCATATTGTAATCACCTCCCTTTGTAGAGATTATCATTACACCATTTGCACCGCGTGCACCATAAATTGCAGTTGCAGAAGCATCTTTTAAGATGGAGAAACTCTCGATATTTTCCGCCGGCACATAGTTCAGATCAGATACTGAAATTTCTACATCGTCCAATAATATAAGCGGTGTTGTACGCCCGCCAAAAGTAGAAATACCGCGAATATAAAAATCAGCCCCGGAACCCGGCTCTCCTGTTTTAGTGGTAGCAATCACACCTGCCAGCTTACCGGCAAACGAAGTACTTAATTGTGAAGTCGGCATTCGTAAAATATCTCCTTTCACATTTGTAATAGCCCCTGTCACACTCACTTTCTTTTGTACTCCGGAACCTACAACAACGACCTCGTTCAACGTCTGCTGTTCTCCGGACATCGTGACATTAACCACCCCTAAATCTTCTACCGGAGCTTCACGTTTCTGGTAACCGATGTACGAGAAGACCAGTACGGCTTTGTCTCCGCTCACAGAAATAGAATATCTACCATTCAAATCCGTGATAGTTCCACTTTTCTGACCTTTCACAACAATGTTCACACCTACCAACGGCTCGCCGTCTATGGCGTCTGTAACCACACCTGTGACGACTCTTTTCTCTCCTTTCTGCTGTACACTCTGTTTATTCACTTTCAGTACAACTTCGTCTCCCCGGACTAAATAGTTAACATTACTCCCTTCAAATACAACTGACAATACTTTTTCAATCGTACCTTGGCAGTCAATGTTTTTGCGCTTTACTTCATCCAAATCCGCTGCATCGTAAAAAAACACATAATTACTGTTTTTTTCGATCTGACGGATAGCTTGTACTTCACTAAAATACCCTTTCACCTTTATGACTCCCTGTGCTGCTATTGCAATCAATGGGAAACAAAAGATTCCAAACCAAATGCACATGAGGTACTTCCACCTGCCATGCTGCTGCTTTTCTTCCATACTAAATAATTAAAAGATTAACATTAAAAAATTATACAAACATATTATAGTATACCTTTAACGGAATATGATATATTCTCCATTTTCCTTTCTATATCGCCACCCTGTACTGAAGCACATTTTTTCAATAGCTTCTTCCAATGACTCATTGTAACGTAGACGCCCATTTAACAGATTCTTGGTTGCCTGTCCGTGTTCCAATGATATTTTTACATTATATATTCTTCCTACAATCTCAATCCATGAACTTAAATCAACATTTGTAAATTCATAATTACCTTCTTTCCATTTCACTCCTTGCATTTCATCCACTTTTACGCTTGCCTTCTCCGCGTTGAAGGTCAATTCTTGCGAAGGTTTCATCTCAATAGTATGCTCAGTACCTACTATCGTAAAATCGACTTTACCACTAAACAAAGTGACTTTAGAAATATTTGCCTGTTCCTGATTAATTAAAAAAGAAGTACCTTTTACTTCTACAAAAGCCCTATCAATGTATACGATAAAATGTTTGCCATCCTGTTTATAAACATCAAAATGGGAATTTCCTTTCAACCACACTTTTCTATTCTGAACAAAATTCTCCGGATAACGGATAGAACTTCCCGGATGCATCCAAACTCGTGAACTATCAGGCAGCATATATAGACGTCCTTCTTTTGATACAACTTCTACAAAAGCATCTTTCGCCCCATTTACCTTATTTCCGGAGAAATACATCCAAGTTGCTCCAAGTAGCAGAACAAGAGCTACGGCAGCCACAGATAGCCAATATGGTATATAAACATGCTTCTTCTGCTGTCGGCAATCCAGACATTTCTGTCTTACCATTTTCCACATCTTTCGCCCTACTTCATCGTCAAGTTCTTTTTGTCGATCCATATTCCATTGCAGGTGCATTCTTTCTTCAAACTCTCGATGATGAAATAGTTCCTTTTGTTCTTTTTCATCCAGTTTGTCTGCTAATAAAGCTTTGATTTGTTCATATAGTTTCTTATTCATATCTATCTTTTTCACATTTTTCATTTTCATTATAAAACAAACGTCTCTAATATTAAATACGAAACTTTTATGTCTATCCCTACATTGCATTGAACTTTTTTTCGAAAAATCAGAAAGCAGTTCTTTAGAACGCTAACCAGTCCTTTTTTTCTTATCTTTGCAAAACAATTATAATTATGCACGTAATGGAGAAAACATCTGTTTTAGCAAAATTAAAACAAGGAGACGAAACCTCATTTACCTTTGTATATGATCATTATTGGCGGAAAGTATACAGATTTTCAGAGATTTATCTGAATGATGACGAGGAAATAAAAGAGGCAGTACAAGAGGTCTTTATCAAATTATGGGAATCGCGTGCATCAATCAACGAAAACAAAGACATAGACGGATTACTCTTTATTATGACTCGTAACACAATTTTTGATTACTTCCGTAAAAGTCTGAATAAGATAACGATGAAAATTACCGCTCTTGAGGTTGCTGAGAAAATTGCTATATCTGATGAGACGCTTGAAGTTAAGGATCTACTGGAATATATATGGAAATTAGTTTCTTTACTTCCACCACGACAACAAGAGGTTTTTATCATGAGCAGGAAACAACAAATGACAAACAAAGAAATAGCAGAACAACTTGACATTAGCGAGAAGGCGGTAGAACGTAATATCTACTTTGCTTTAAAATTCATAAAAAAGAATTTGAACCTATTTATTTTCTTCATTACGATACCATAAGAGACATTCTGCGTTTTAACTAGTTTTAACTGGGTTTGATATAGTGCTGGGCTAAAAATATACGTATTTATTAATAAGACACAAAGGTATAAGTTACCTTAAAACCTATAAATAAATATATCCATGAAACAGTATGCATTATTAGCTTTTCTTTCGCCAGTTGCAAGCCTATTGGCGGTTACAGGTCCGGCACAAAGCGAAAAGCTCAAAACCAAAACAAATCCTCAAAAGCAGCCAAACGTCATTTTTATCTATGCAGATGATCTGGGATATGGTGACCTCGAATGCTATGGAGCCAAAAACGTACAAACTCCCCATGTAAACCAATTGGCAGAAAGTGGTGTCCAATTCACCAATGCGCACGCCACTGCGGCAACAAGTACTCCTTCACGTTACTCCATGCTCACTGGAAAATATGCGTGGCGTGTACCGGGAACCGGTGTGGCAGCAGGTAATGCTGGTATGATTATCCGACCTGAAACTTACACGCTGGCAGATGTTTTTAAGAATTCCGGATATATCACCGGCGCTATCGGCAAATGGCATTTAGGATTGGGTGACAAATCGGGCATGCAAGACTGGAATGCTCCACTACCTACAGCACTGGGAGACTTGGGATTTGATTATTCCTATATTATGGCAGCCACAGCGGATCGCGTACCATGCGTGTTTATTGAAAACGGTAAAGTAGCCAACTACGACCCTTCTGCTCCTATTGAGGTTAGTTATCAAAAGCCATTCCCTGGCGAACCATTAGGGAAAGACCATCCGGAACTGTTGTACAATATGAAACATAGTCATGGGCACGACATGGCTATTGTCAACGGAATTGGTCGCATAGGATACATGAAAGGTGGTGGCAAAGCATTATGGAAAGATGAAAATATAGCCGACTCCATCACCGCACATGCTATTGATTTTATCGACAAGTACAAAAACCAGTCTTTTTTCTTGTATTTTGCTACAAACGACGTACATGTACCACGTTTTCCGCATGAACGTTTTAGAGGTAAGAATAAAATGGGAGTACGTGGTGATGCTATTGCCCAATTTGACTGGACAGTGGGACAAATAATAGCAGCTCTTGACGAACGGGGATTACGAGAAAACACATTAATTATCCTCTCTAGTGACAATGGTCCGGTAGTTGACGACGGTTATGATGACCATGCTGAGGAATTGCTTAACGGACATAGTCCTGCAGGTCCTTTTCGTGGTAATAAATACAGCGCATTTGAAGGAGGAACGGCGGTACCTGCAATTGTCAGTTGGCCGAAAGAAATCCCCGGTTCGCAAATTTCCGACGCCTTAGTATCACAAATCGACTGGTTTGCATCAATGGCTGCTCTAATCAATGCAAAATTACCAAAAGGAAGTGCGCCAGATAGCCAGAACCGCTTAAACACATGGCTCGGAAAGGATCAAACGGATCGCCCATGGATTATAGAAGAATCTTCAACCATGTCTGTACGTACCAAAAATTGGAAATATATTGAACCAAACGATGGACCTGCCATGATTACCTGGGGCCCAAAAGTAGAGACTGGAAATTTGAAAACTCCTCAACTTTATGACATGAGAGTTAGAGAATATGAAAAGGAAAACCTTGCGGACCAACACCCCGAAATAGTCTACGAAATGCAGAATATTCTGAGACGAGTTAGAAAATAGAAATACCAAAAACGATGTTCATCAATAAAAAATTCCCGATAACTTGTGATAAAGTTATCGGGAATTTTATATGTTCGGTCATTTATAAATTAATACTCTTCCTCGTTAAAGAAGAAATCCTCCTTACTAGGATAATCCGGCCAAAT
>OODE01002245.1_pt1 | contig 10509 bp, 9 predicted proteins | sample 1671771 | NCBI WGS metagenome assembly OODE01 (sample SAMN06348191, study PRJEB24527) | human gut metagenome | biome: human gut; feature: ankylosing spondylitis patient; material: feces | host: Homo sapiens | place: China | collected 2015-10 | reverse complement strand
TTACCCGAATTGGGAATGAAGTTCTCCCATGGGAAACCTAAACTGCTTATTCAGAGCTGATGACTTCTACGATTATTCAGTCGCAGAAGTTGTCAGCTCTTTTTGCGTTGTACTGCTGATTGCGTCTGAGGGAAAGAAAAGGAGGAAATTTTTTATGTTAACATCATTGTCACTTATTTTTCTGGTTGGCCTTGCAATGGGGGCCATCTGCGGATATCTGAAACTGCCACGGATCATTGGCATGCTGGTTACGGGAATCGTTCTCGGACCGTATGTGCTTGACCTGCTGGATCCATCGATACTGTCAATCTCAGCAGATCTGCGAAAGATGGCACTTATCATCATTCTTCTCAAAGCCGGACTGTCGCTGAATCTGGAAGACCTTAAGAAAGTAGGCCGCCCCGCCGTTATGATGTCTTTTGTGCCGGCATCGTTTGAGATCCTTGGTTATATTCTGTGCGCGCCTGCGATCCTGGGAATCTCAAGAGTGGATGCGGCAGTCATGGGAGCCGTCCTCGGAGCAGTATCGCCGGCGGTGGTGGTCCCACGCATGGTAAAACTGATAGAAACAAAATATGGTACAGGCAAAGCAATCCCGCAGATGATTCTGGCGGGGGCATCCTGTGATGATATTTTTGTGATTGTGCTGTTCACAACATTCCTTGGAATGGCGCAGGGAGATAAGGCAGATGGTAAAATCCTTCCTCAATATCCCGGTATCGATCGTACTTGGAGTTGCACTTGGAGCGGTTGTCGGATATCTTCTCTATCTGTTTTTTGAGACAGCATACGCCAAAAAACATTATGTCAGAAACAGCATGAAGGTCATCATTGTACTGGGTGTTTCCTTCCTGCTGATCGCGATCGAAGGCTGGCTGGAAGGAAAGATTGCCATATCCGGACTTCTTGCAGTTGTCAGCATGGCCTGCGTCCTCAAGATGAAAAGCACTGCTTTTGTCTCAAAACGTTTATCCGAGAAATTTGGCAAACTCTGGCTTGCAGCAGAAGTCATTTTGTTTGTTCTTGTCGGTGCGGCGGTGGATATCCGATACACCCTGGAGGCCGGAGCTGCGGCAATCTTTATGATCCTGGTCGCACTTATTTTTCGTGCCTGTGGAGTCCTTCTATGCATGGTAAAAACAAACCTCAATGCGAAAGAAAGACTTTTCTGCGTACTCGCCTACCTGCCAAAAGCAACCGTCCAGGCCGCCATTGGCTCCGTCCCCCTGGCAGCAGGCCTTGGCTGCGGCAAGATCATCCTCTCCGTAGCAGTCATGGCCATCATCATCACCGCCCCGTTTGGCGCATTCGGCATGGATATGTCGTATAAGAAACTTCTGGAGAAGGAGTAAAAATGCAAATAAGTACAAATTAAAATGCAAAATCCCCTGAGAAATAGAATTGCAGCATAAAATGTGATAACATAACACATATCGGTTATTCAAAAAATATTTCTGAAAGTTTTGAGCAAAAGAGGAATGTAAATGAAGATCATATGTAAAAAAGGTCATAATGCACAGAAGATGCTGCAGGCAAAACCGGTGGGATATTATGATGTGATCCTTATGGATATCCAGATGCCGCATATGAACGGATACCAGGTAGCTGAAGCAATCCGAAAACTGCTGGATGACCGTGCCAGAACACCAATCATAGCCATGACCGCAAATGCTTTCGAAGAGGACCACAAAGCTGCGCTGGCAGCAGGAATGGATGCCTATGTGGCGAAACCGATCGAGATAGACACTCTGTTTTCCACGATCACGCAGGTACTGGAAAATAAAATAACCATAAACAAATCATGAAAGATAAATAAATTTCGTCTTTTCATTTCATAAAAAAGATGTTATCATAGTATTATTAGACAAAAAACAAAGGAGGGCAATTTATGCGAAAGAAAGTAATGGCTGCAGTATTAACAGCTGCTATGGTAGCTTCCGTAAGTGCTATGCCTCAGATGGTTGCAGCAGCAGACGACGAGTTTAAGATTGGTCTGATCACAGACGTAGGTGGAGTTAACGATGGTTCCTTCAACCAGTCAGCATGGGAGGGACTTGAAAAAGCCGGAGAGGAACTCGGAGTAGAGGTTAACTATCTGGAGTCTGCTACAGATGCAGATTATCAGCCAAATATGGAAACTTTCGTAGACGAGGATTATGACCTGATCATCAGCGTTGGTTATATGCTGGCAGATGCTACCAGAGAAGCAGCAGAAGCTAACCCGGATACCAAATTCGCTATCATTGATGATTCAAGCATCGATCTTCCAAATGTTACCAGCCTGATGTTCAAAGCTGAACAGGCTTCTTATCTGGTAGGATATGTTGCAGGTTTAACTACCAAGACCAACAATATCGGATTTGTAGTAGGTATGACTAACGAGACCATGAACCAGTTTGGATATGGTTACTGTGCAGGTGCTATTGATGCGAACCCGGATATCACTGTTCAGCAGTTCAATGCAAACTCTTTTGCAGATTCCGCTACAGGTAAGACTATGGCAAACACAGCGATCACCAACGGCGCTGATATCGTATTCCAGGCAGCTGGTGCTACAGGACTTGGTGTTATCGAGGCCTGCCAGGAAGCTGGTGTATATGCGATCGGTGTTGACTCTGACCAGTCCAGCATCGCTCCGAAGACCGTTCTTACCTCTGCTATGAAACGTGTTGACAATGCTGTATATGATGCAGTACAGGAACTGATCGATGATAAGCTTGAGGGCGGCGTTCAGACTTTCGACCTGGCAGCAGGTGGTGTTGATATCGCTCCGTCTCAGGATCTGATCTCAGATGATGTAATCAAGGCAGTTGACGAAGTAAAAGAAAAGATTATCAGCGGTGATGTTGTTATTCCGGATAACAAAGATGATTTCGAGGCAAAATACGGCGACGTATATGTTCTTGACTAAGAAGTGACCGTTTTACCCGGTAATCTAATATTTGCGTCTGTACGGGGCCTGCGTATGCAGAGCCCCGTCGATGCATATAGAGACAAAGATTTCCAGATTTTCTATCTTCAATGGAGAAGAAAATATCCTGCATTTTCGTTACTGTGAACGGAATGCACAGCAATTTTATTTTCCTGTCCACTGGAGACAGTGAAAAGAGCAAAACAACAAACAAAGGAGGCGGCATACGTGGGAAGAACAAGCCATATGGATGAGAGCAAAGTCGTAATCCAGATGAAAGACATCGTAAAAAAGTTTGGCGATTTTACAGCGAATGACCACATCAATCTGACCGTACACAAAGGAGAGGTCCACGCGATCCTGGGAGAGAACGGAGCCGGAAAGAGTACAATGATGAACGTACTCTGTGGACTTTACAAACCGACCAGCGGACAGATTTTTATTAATGAAAAGGAAGTACATTTTAACAGTCCGAAGGATGCTATTGATATCGGAATCGGTATGGTACACCAGCACTTTATGCTGATCCAGCCATTTACTGTGACCGAAAATATCATTCTTGGTATGGAGCCGACCAAGGGCCTGTCCGTCGACAAGGCAACAGCAAGAAAGAAAGTCCTGGAACTGTCCGAGCGTTACGGAATGAAAGTAGACCCTGACGCAAAGATCGAGGATATTTCCGTAGGTATGCAGCAGCGTGTGGAAATCCTCAAGGTTCTGTATCGTGGTGCAGAGACACTGATTCTGGATGAGCCGACTGCTTCCCTGACACCACAGGAGATCGAGGGACTTATGGAGATCATCGATAACCTGACCGCAGATGGCAAGAGTATTATCCTGATCACCCATAAGCTCAAAGAAATCACTGCTTCCTCTGACAATTGTACGATCATCCGTCAGGGTAAATATATTCGTACCGTAAAGGTATCAGATGTAAACGAGAATGATCTGGCAGCCATGATGGTAGGTCGTGATGTCAACTTCAAAGTTGACAAGAAAGACATGGAACCAGGCGAAGTCGTTCTGGAGGTCGATGATCTGCATGCCAAGGATTACCGAGGCGTAGAGATCCTCAAGGGATTCCACCTGAATGTCCGCAGAGGTGAGATCGTAGGTCTTGCCGGCGTAGATGGAAACGGACAGACAGAGCTTGTAGAAGTCCTGACAGGTCTTCGTAAGGCAGAATCCGGCAAGGTTACTGTACTTGGTAAGGACGTATTCAATAAGAGTCCTAAGGAAACTTTTGCGAATGGAATTTCCAGTATTCCTGCTGACCGTCAGAAACATGGTCTGATCCTGGAATTTTCCAATGAAGACAACCTGATTCTGCAGCACTTTGAGGAAGAACCGTTTTCGAATCACGGCATTCTGAACCGAAAAGCGATCAAGAAACATGCAGAGAAACTGATCGAGAAGTTTGATGTCCGTCCGAGAGGATGTGCAGAAGCACCGGCGGGTACACTGTCCGGTGGAAACCAGCAGAAGGTTATCATTGCCCGTGAGGTGACAAACGACAAGGAACTGCTGATCGCAGTAAACCCGACCCGTGGTCTTGACGTAGGTGCGATAGAGTTCGTACATAAATATCTGGTAGAGCAGAGAAACAAGAATCGTGCGGTCTTACTGGTATCCTTCGAACTGGATGAGATCATGAGTCTGTCTGACAGAATCGAGGTTATCTTTGATGGCCAGATCACCGGAAGTGTTCCGGGTAAGGATGCAGATGAGAAAGAACTTGGATTTATGATGGCAGGAGGAAAAACAAATGAATAAGAAAAAAAGCATTCTTGAGAGCAATGTACTCTATACCATCGTTGCGATCATTGCAGGTTTCCTGGTAGGTGCGATATTTCTTCTGATCGCCGGAATCAGTCCTGCAGTAGCATATGGCAAGCTGTTTGATAGTATTTTCAGCAAACCGAAATATCTGGTGTGGACTCTGGTTTATGCGAGCCCGCTGATCTTTACCGGACTGAGTGTGGCTTTCTCCTTCCGAACAGGTGTATTTAATATCGGAGCAGAAGGCCAGTTCGTAATCGGCAGTCTGGTAGCCTGTGTACTTGGTATTGTCCTCAAGCTTCCGCCGGTCCTTCATGCACTTGTATGCCTGGTGGCGGCAGCAGCAGCCGGCTGTATATGGTCTCTGATCGTAGGTGTCCTCAAAGTAAAACGAGGTATTCACGAAGTATTGTCCTTTATCATGTTTAACTGGATCGCATTTTATCTGTCCAACTATGTGGTAAACCTTCCGGGAATCCACAGAGAGAGCAGTGAAGCGACACTGGATATCGCCGAAAACGCGAGACTTCTTCTTCCGGAGGGTATCCGTAAGGCTCTGGACTGTAATGCAGCACACTGGGGCATTCTGTTCGCAGTGATCGCAGCAGTAGTTATCTGGGTCATCATCGAGAAGACAATACTTGGATACAAATTAAAAGCCGTAGGATTTAACAGAAACTGTGCACAGTATGGCGGTATCAATGCAGATGGTTCTGTGCTGACTGCACTTGGAATCTCAGGTCTTTTATCCGGTCTCGGCGGCGCGGTTCAGGTACTTGGTATGGCAGGTCGTCTGAGCCAGTTTGCAGGACAGGAAGGCTTTGGATTTGAAGGTATCACCGTTGCCCTGATCGGAGGATCCAACCCGATCGGATGTATCTTTTCCGGTATCTTCTATGGTGCAATGAAATATGGCGGTTCCAAGCTCAGTATCGTAAAGGCACCGTCTGAAGTTGTTGATATTATCATGGGATGTGTTGTTCTCCTGATCGCCATCTCACACGTATTCAAAGTATTCGTACTGAATGCTGCAAAGAAGAAGGAGGCTAAATAAGATGAACGGATTAATTAAAGACCTTGGTCTTCTGATCAATGCGACTCTGATCGCAACACCGCCGCTTCTTCTGGCGGCACTTGGCTCCTGTTTTTCTGAGAGATGTGGAGTTGTAAACATTGGTATCGAAGGTATGATGACAATTGGTGCATTCACCGGAGCGGTAATGGGCCTGACTACCGGAAACGGCTGGATCGCATTCTTATGTGCAGGACTGGCGGGCGCATTGTTCGGCCTGATCCATGCATTTGTATGTATTTCCTGCCACGCAGACCAGACGATCGCCGGTACAGCGATCAACTTCCTGGGACCTGGACTTGCACTGTTTCTCTGCAAGGCAATGTATAATAACTCATCAGATACACCGGCTATGGACCCAAGCTGCAAGCTTCCGAAGCTGTTTGAGGGTGTCTTCCCGACAGGTTCATTCTGGAACAACGTATTAAATGTTTACGCAGTAGCGTATCTGGTATTCATTCTTGCATTTGTGTGCTGGTTTGTATTTTACAAGACAAAATTCGGAGCACACCTCCGTGCAGTCGGAGAACATCCGGAAGCATGTGAATCTCTGGGAATCGATGTTTACAAAGTTCGTTATACCTGTGTGATCCTGTCAGGATTTTTTGCAGGACTTGGCGGCGCATTCGTAACTCTGGCAACCATCAACCAGTTCCGTCCAAGCGTTATTGTAGGACAGGGATTTATTGCGATCGCAGCTGTAATCTTTGGTAAATTCTCACCGGAGGGCGCAACAAAGGCATGCCTTCTGTTTGGTCTCTGCAGTGGTATCAAATCTCTGGCAGCACAGAGCAATGTGGTATCCCCGAACCTGATTTCCATGATTCCATATGTGGTAACGATCATTGCACTGGTACTGTTTGTTGGTAAGGCTCACACACCGGCAGCCAACGGAAAGATTTTTGTAAAATCCAAATAAACGGTACAAGTGGAGCAAAGAGTGCTGTAAAAGACTGAAAACAGTTTTTGCAGCACTTTTTTTGACAGCAAAAAAAGACATTTGTTCTTTTTTGTTTACAGGAAATATGGTATAAATAAGATAAGACAACTGAGGGAAAATAATAGTTTTTTATAGTATTTTAGGAGGAATTACTATGCGTGACATTTCTATGGAAAGAGTCAATGAAACAAGAAAAAACATTCTGGAAATTATAGAGAGCGCAACGCTGACTCATGAACAGAAGCTGACCTGCCTTGCAAATCAGGCAGATTCTCTGATGGAAGTACTTGATCTTCCGGAAGGACTGGATGAGCTTCTGAATGTACCGATCGACCGCAAATGTATCTGCGACCTGTCTGAAGGACATGCGCCGATGCGTCCGCGTTACATTATCCCGGATTATGCGAAATTCCTGAAAGAAGGAAGCAAATTCTTGCAGCTCGATCCGCCGACCGATCTCTATGAGGCACTGAACAGCCTGATGATCTTTTATAAACATGTACCGAGTGTTACCAATTACCCGGTTTACGTAGGACAGCTGGATGAATTACTGGAGCCATACATCGATACCGTCGATGAAGCTCAGGCAAAAAAGATGCTGAAGCTGTTCCTGACACAGATGGACCGCACGATCCTCGATTCCTTCTCACATGCAAACATCGGACCGAGAGAGACCAAGGCAGGACGTCTGCTTCTGGAAGCTGAGAAAGAACTGGAAAATGCAGTTCCGAACTTAAGCTTCAAATATGACGAAGACATTACTCCGGATGATTTTGCTCTCAAAGCGATCGACTGTGCAATGCACAGCGCAAAACCAAGCTTTGCCAACCACAAGATGTTCAAGAGCGAGCTTGGTGAGAATTATGTGATCGCCAGCTGCTACAATGGCCTTCTGCTTGGCGGCGGTGCGTATACCCTCTGCCGTCTGGTCCTTGGAAACATTGCCAAGAGAGCAAAGAACATCCAGGATTTCAAAGAACGTGAACTTCCATATGTACTGGATATCATGGCTCGTTACATGGATGCAAGAATCAAGTTCGAGGTAGAAGAGAGCGGATTCTTTGAGAATAACTTCCTGGCAAAAGAAGGATTTATCCACAGAGATCGTTTCTCCGGCATGTATGGTCTGGTAGGTCTTGCTGACTGTGTCAATATCCTTTTCGAAAAAGAAGGTCTCAAGGGACGTTTCGGACATGATGAAGCAGCCAATGATCTGGGTGTGGAGATCATGGAGATCATCAAGGAATTTAATCTGAACCACAAGAATAAATATTGTGAAGGAACCGGCGGACATTTCCTCCTTCATGCACAGGTAGGACTTGCTGAGGATGAGAATGTAACTCCGGGAACACGTATCCCGATCGGCGAGGAACCGGAAGAACTGATCGATCAGCTCAACGTGCTGAGAAAGTTCCACAAATACTTTACTTCAGGAACCGGCGATATCTTCCCGATCGATATGACTGTTCATCGCAATCCGGAGTATGTACTGGATATCATCAAGGGCTCCTTCAAGATGGATCTTCGTTACCTGTCCTTCTATTCCAGCGACAGCGATGTGATCCGTGTCACAGGATATCTTGTAAAACGTTCTGAACTTGAGAAACTTGCAAACGGAGAGGCTGTTCTGCAGGATACCACAGCTCTGGGGCTTGGTGCTGCAAGAAACGGACATATCCTGGAGAGAAAGGTACGTTAAATGAAAGCAGTAGTGAACCGGATCATCCCGTTCAGCAGTGTGGATGGTCCGGGAAACCGGACAGCCATCTTTTTACAGGGCTGTAATATTGACTGCAAATACTGTCATAACCCGGAAACGAGAAAACTTTGTGTACAGTGCGGAAAATGTGTGGTAAACTGTCCTGCAGGAGCATTAACCATGGGAGAGGATAAGAAGGTTGTTTTTGACCCCCAAAAGTGCGTACAGTGCGATACCTGTATCCACATCTGTCCGCATGACAGTTCTCCGCGTACCTGCGAGATGACACCAGAGGAAGTCTATGAACGCGTGAAAAAGCAGATCCCGTTTATCCGGGGCATCAGTGTTTCTGGCGGCGAGTGCATGCTTTGGCCGGAATTTTTAACAGAGCTGTTTAAGCTTGCGAAAAAAGATGGTCTTGGAACCCTGATCGACAGTAATGGCATGGTCCCGTTCGAACAGTATCCGGAGCTTATGGAGGTTTCCGACGGTGTGATGCTGGACATCAAAGCGTTTGAGGCAGCAGAGCATGAGCGGGTGGCAGGGGTCACCAATGAAATGGTGCTTCAGAATGCGGATTATCTTGCAAAAACCGGAAAGCTTTACGAGGTACGTGCGGTGATCGTCCCGGATCTTTACGATACGGAAAAGAGTGTGCGCGAGATGGGCGATTTTCTGTCTCCATATCTGCAATACGGAGACATCCGCGTAAAGATCATTGCATTCCGTCCCATGGGAGTGCGGGAACAATATTCCCATTTCCAGGTGCCTGACCAGAAGTATCTTTCTTATCTGGCAGACATTTTAAAAGAAAAAGGATTCCAGCATATTACGCTGATCTGATGAGGAAAGATTGCTGTTACGCGCTTGCGCAGACAGCAGACGATAAAAGAAACAGGAGGGACCAAGCCGTGGCAAGAACGAGCCATATGGATGAAAGTAAAGTCGTAATTCAGATGAAAGACATCGTCAAGAAATTCGGCGACTTTACGGCGAATGACCACATCAACCTGACCGTGCACAAAGGAGAGGTGCACGCGATCTTAGGTGAGAACGGAGCCGGAAAGAGTACCATGATGAACGTACTCTGCGGACTGTACAAACCAACCAGTGGACAGATCTTTATCAATGAAAAAGAAGTTCACTTCAACAGCCCGAAGGATGCGATCGACATCGGTATCGGTATGGTACACCAGCATTTCATGCTGATCCAGCCATTCACGGTAACAGAGAACATTATCCTTGGCATGGAGCCCACCAAAGGGCTGACCGTTGACAAGGAGACTGCGAAGAAGAAGGTGCTGGAATTATCCGAACGTTATGGCATGAAGGTAGATCCGGATGCGAAGGTGGAGGATATCTCTGTTGGTATGCAGCAGCGTGTGGAGATCCTGAAGGTTCTGTACCGCGGTGCAGAGACACTGATCCTGGATGAGCCGACGGCTTCCTTGACCCCGCAGGAGATCGAAGGCCTCATGGAGATCATCGAGAACCTGACTGCAGACGGCAAGAGCGTGATCCTGATCACACACAAGCTGAAGGAGATCACAGCATCTTCCGACAACTGTACCATCATCCGTCAGGGTAAATATATCCAGACGGTGAAAGTGGCAGATGTGGATGAGAACGAGCTGGCAGCTATGATGGTGGGCCGCGATGTCAACTTCAAAGTTGATAAGAAAGAGATGGAGCCGAGCGAAGTGGTACTGGAAGTGAAAGACCTTCATGCCAAGGACTACCGTGGCGTTGAGATACTGAAAGGCTTCAACCTGAACGTAAGAAAAGGCGAGATCGTAGGACTTGCCGGTGTAGATGGTAACGGTCAGACCGAGCTGGTAGAAGTACTGACCGGCCTTCGGAAAGCAGAATCCGGTACAGTCACCATGCTTGGAAAAGATGTATTCAATAAGAGTCCGAAGGAGACCTTTGAGAATGGCATCTCCAGTATTCCGGCAGACCGCCAGAAGCATGGACTGATCCTTGATTTCTCTAACGAGGACAACATGATCCTGCAGCACTTTGAGGAAGAGCCGTTCTCCTCCCATGGATTTCTGAACCGGAAAGCCATTCGTGAGTATGCAGAAGAACTGATCGAGAAGTTTGATGTA
>OODE01002236.1_pt1 | contig 10538 bp, 9 predicted proteins | sample 1671771 | NCBI WGS metagenome assembly OODE01 (sample SAMN06348191, study PRJEB24527) | human gut metagenome | biome: human gut; feature: ankylosing spondylitis patient; material: feces | host: Homo sapiens | place: China | collected 2015-10 | reverse complement strand
CGAGATTTGGAAGCGCTATCGCAAATGGGGCGGCATCCCCACCGGGATCACGCAAAATGTCAAAGACCTGTTATCCAGCCGCGAGGTTGAGAACATTTTTGAGAACAGCGATTTCATCTATATGCTCAATCAGGCCGCTGGCGACCGACAGATTCTCGCAAAGCAGCTCAACATTTCGCCGCATCAGCTTTCTTATGTGACCCACTCCGGCGAGGGCGAGGGGCTGCTGTTCTACGGCAACACGATCCTGCCCTTCATTGACCACTTCCCGAAGGACACCGAGCTGTACCGCGTCATGACCACCAAACCGCAAGAGGTGGCATCGGCATGAAAAGAGAACCGCGTTTGCAGTTTTCCGACGCCGATCTTGCCGAGCCGAAGCTGGAAAAGCCCATCAAGCGGGTGAAAAAAGCAGAGGCCAAGGCGGATAAGGCGCAGGCGAAAATCCCCAAGAAAACCGTGGTCAAAAAGGAACGCGGCTTTGATCCTGCCACCGGCAAGGTCAAAACGCAGCTCCGTTTTGAGGAAGTGGATAAGAAAAAGCCGCCCTCAAAGCTGACCCATGCCGTGCAGGATGCCCCCGCCAACTTTGTTCTCTCTCAGGTTCACCGGGAGGTGCGGCAGAGCGAGGATGACAATGTAGGCGTAGAGGCCGCGCACAAGGTAGAGCAAGCCGTGGAGAGCGGCGGGCGGCTGGTGCAGTCTGCCCACCGCGCCCATCAGCTCAAGCCTTATCGTGCTGCCATCCGTGCAGAGAAAAAGCTGGAACGAGCCAATCTTGACGCGCTCCAGAAGAAAGCAGAGATCGACAGCCCCACCAGCAATCCCGTTTCCAAATGGCAGCAGAAGCAGGCAATTAAGAAGCAGTATGCCGCTGCCAAGCACAATCAGACGGCGCAGACTACGGCAAAGGCGGCAGAGAATACCGCCAAGGCCGCGAAAAAAACCGCTGAAAAGGCTGAGAAAGCGGGCAAATATGTGTGGGAACACCGGCGCGGCTTTGCCATTGCCGCCGCAATTCTGCTGATGCTGGCATTTCTGCTCAACGGCCTGTCCTCCTGCTCGGTGATAATGGATGGCGTCGGCTCCGGGATCGCGGCCAGCACTTATCCATCGCAGGACGCCGATATGCTGGGCGCGGAAGCGCAGTATTGCGAAATGGAAGCAGAGCTTCAGCGCTACCTCGACACCTACGAAAGCACCCATGACTACGATGAGTACCACTTTGATCTGGACACCATCGAGCATGACCCCTATGTACTCATTTCCATGATTACGGCGCTGCATCAAGGGGAATGGACGCTGGATGAGGTGCAGGGTACGCTCCAGATGCTCTTTGACCGCCAGTACATTTTGACCGAGGATGTGGTGGTGGAAACCCGGTATCGCACGGAAACCGACACATGGACGGACGCGGACGGCAACTCCCATACGGACACCTATCAGGTGCCGTATGACTACTACATCTGCACGGTCACGCTGGAAAACTTCAATCTCTCCCATGTTCCCGTTTACATTATGAGCGAAGAACAGCTCGGAATGTACGCCACATATATGGCCACCCTCGGCAACCGTCCCGACCTGTTCCCCGGTTCAGGCTACATCGGCAAGTATGTGGAGGGCAGCTATACCGACTACGACATTCCCCCGGAGGTGCTGGACGATGAGGTATTCGCCGCCATCATCAAGGAAGCGGAAAAATATCTCGGCTACCCCTACGTTTGGGGCGGCAGCAGCCCCTCCACCTCGTTTGACTGTTCGGGCTTCGTCAGTTGGGTCATCAATCATTCCGGTTGGGATGTGGGCAGGCTGGGAGCGCAGGGGCTATGCAATATCTGTACGCCCGTACCCTCTGCCAATGTCAAACCGGGCGATCTGGTGTTTTTCACCGGAACGTATGATACCCCCGGTGTCAGCCATGTGGGTATCTACGTCGGCAACAATATGATGATCCACTGTGGCGACCCGATCTCTTATGCGAACTTAAATTCAAGCTATTGGCAGTCCCATTTCTACCGCTATGGGCGCTTGCCGTAAAGGAGAGTGAACGATATGAACCCGAAAATTATGAAGCTCCGTGGGGAGCTGGAGAAGAACAAAGGCAAAATCTCCGATCTGCAAGGCCGCAACCGCGAGCTGGAAAAGCAGATTCGTGAGCTGGAGGACACCGACATCATCGGCATGGTGCGTGAGAACGGCATGACGATGGAGCAGTTTGCCGAGCTGTTCCGCCGTATGCAGGCCGCGCCTGCACCGGCCAAGGAGGCGTTGAACCATGACTAAGAACACACCACGCATTTTTATCAGTCTGCTGCTGATGATCCTGTGCATCGGGATTCTCCCCGTTTCCGCCTTTGCCAGCGGCGGTGATTATCCTGATGATGCGCTGCCCACCGCCGAAAGCAGCGCCGCAGACGCACAGGAAACAAAACAGATCGGCACGGTCACGACCAACGGCGGCAACCTGAACGTCCGCACCGGCGCGGGACTGGACAACACCGCGTTTACGCAGCTCCCCAACGGCACGGTGGTCGATGTGATTGGCAGGGACGGCGATTGGGTAAAAATCCTGCTGCCCGCCCGTGTGGGCTATGTGTACGGCGGCTATCTGACCGTCACCGACGCCGCCGACAGCACCGTGAGCATCGGCGGCATTACGCTTCCGTTTGATGAAAAAGAGCTGGCCGACCTCTGGCAGTTCCTTGTCGGCAGCATGACGGGCGGCAGCGACGCGCTGACACCGGACGGTAATCTGACGCTGATCGACGATATTGGCACCAGCACCAAGGCAGGAAAACAGTTCATTACGCTGGAAAGCAAGAACGGCAATACATTTTACCTGATTATTGACCGTGACGATGAGGGCGAAGAAACCGTCCACTTCTTAAATCAGGTGGATGAGGCTGACCTGATGGCGCTGACCGGCGAGGAAGAAACGCCTGCTGTCTGCTCCTGCACCACAAAATGCGTGGCCGGTACGGTCAATACATCCTGCCCCGTCTGCGCGGTCAACATGACCGAGTGCGTGGGCAAGGAGGCAAAGCCCGAAGTCCCCACCGAGCCGACAGAACCCGCCGCCGAGGAACCGGAGAAAAAGAGCGGCATGGGCGGCATCCTTGTTGTTCTGCTGATCGTCGCGCTGGGCGGCGGTGCCGCGTTCTACATTTTCAAGCAGAAAAAGGCCAAGCCGCAGACCAAGGGCAGCGCCGATCTGGACGATTATGATTACGGCGAGGACGAATACGAGTTTGAGTCGTATGAGGACGAACCGGAACAGGATACTACGGAGGATACAGACGCATGAGATATTTCACCAATAATCCGCTGGAACGCCTGATGATGCAGAAGCCGAAAGCAGCGCGGGAGGACAGCCCTCCCGCCGCTGCCAAGGAACACTTCTGCTACGGCTGCAAGCGTTTCGGACAGAGCTGCGTTCGCCCCTGCTACCGTGACGTAAAGAGAATGGAGGCTGTACCATGCGCCTTGTGATCGCCGAAAAACCCTCCGTGGCGCAGAGTATCGCCGCCGTGCTGGGCGCAAAGTCACGGCATGACGGGTATCTGGAGGGCGGCGGGTACATCGTGTCGTGGTGCTTCGGGCATCTGGCAGAGCTGGCCGACGCCGCCGTTTACAATGCCGATGATGCCAAATGGACGCTGGCGGCGCTGCCCATCATTCCTACCTCGTTCCGCTTCATCGTCCGCTCTGAAAAGCAGAAGCAGTTTGACATTCTGCGGGAGCTGATGCGCCGGGAGGATGTGGCAGAGGTGGTCAACGCCTGCGACGCTGGGCGCGAGGGTGAGCTGATCTTCCGCACGGTTTACTGCCTTGCGGGATGCTCCAAGCCGATTCTGCGGCTTTGGATTTCTTCAATGGAGGATGATGCCATCCGCAGCGGCTTCCAGCAGCTTAAGTCTGGGCGCGACTATGACGGCCTGCATCAATCCGCCCTGTGCCGCGCCAAGGCCGATTGGCTGGTTGGTATCAACGCCACGCGGTATTTCTCCCTGACGTATGGCCGCACGTTGAACATCGGGCGCGTCATGTCGCCCACGCTGGCGCTGCTGGTACAGCGTGAGGCGGAGATCTCCGCATTTGTGGCAGAGCCGTTCTACACCGTCCAGCTTGATTGCGGCTTTCCCGCCGCGACAGACCGAATGAAAGACAGAAAGGATGCCGATGCCATCGCCAACGCCTGCAAGGGCAAGACAGTAACCGTCAAAAGCGTGGAGCGCAAGGAAAAGTCTGAGAAAGCGCCCGCGCTCTACGATTTGACCTCCCTCCAGCGCGACGCCAACCGCGTTCTCGGCTACACCTCTCAGCAGACCCTCGACTATCTCCAAGCGCTCTATGAAAAGAAGCTCTGTACCTACCCGCGCACCGACAGCCGCTTCCTGACCGACGATATGGAGGGCATCGTCCCCGGCCTTGTTGCCGCTGCTGCCGCTGTCTGCAGCATGGAGAAGCCTCCGACCATCTGCGCCAAGCAGGTATGCAGCAGTAAAAAAGTCACCGATCACCACGCCATTGTTCCCACCATCAGCGCGGAAAAGGTAGATATGGCCTCTCTGCCGCTGGGCGAACGCGAGGTGCTGAAGCTGGCGGCAAGGGGCTTGCTTCGTGCGGTGGATGAACCACATCGCTACGCAGAAACGGTCATTACGGTGGAATGTGCCGGTCAGAGCTTCACCGCCAAGGGAAAAACCGTCCTTGCTCCCGGCTGGAAGCGCTATGAGCAAGAACAGACGGAAGCAGCGCCTGCGCTGCCGGTGGTAACGGATAATCAGACGCTTTCCGTATCTGCCGCATCGGTTAAAACCGGAAAAACTACGCCGCCCAAGCACTTCACCGAGGATACGCTGCTGGCCGCGATGGAAAACGCGGGCAAGGAGGATATGCCCGACGATGCCGAGCGCAAGGGCATTGGAACCCCAGCGACCCGCTCCGGTATCATTGAAAAGCTGGTGTCCTCCGGTTTTGTGGAGCGCAGGAAGTCCAAGAAGATCACAAATCTGTTGCCCACCTCTACCGGCACGGCGCTTATCACCGTTCTGCCCGAACAGCTCCAGTCACCGCAGCTCACCGCTGAATGGGAACACCGCCTGAAAGAGATCGAGTGCGGCGAAATCGCCCCGGACAGCTTCATGGATGGGATCGCCGCCATGCTACATGAGCTGGTGCAGACCTACAAACCCATCCCCGGTACGGAAGTCCTGTTCCCCTCCGGGCGTGAGGTAGTCGGCAGGTGTCCCCGTTGCGGAGCCGAGGTGACGGAATCACCGAAAGGCTTTTTCTGTGAGAACCGTGCCTGTTCCTTTGTTCTCTGGAAAAACAGCCGCTTTTTCACCGCCAAGAAAAAGGTGCTGACAAAATCCCTTGCCGCTGCGCTTTTGAAAAATGGCCGCGCCCCGCTGAAAAGCTGCTACTCGGAAAAAACCGGGAAAACCTATGATGCCGTCGTTCTTCTGGAGGATGATGGGCAGCACACGGGCTATAAGCTGGTGTTCGACAATGGCTGATGCGCCGCGTATGGATCACAAGCAGCTCCGCCGCGCCAAGAAGCTCATTCGGAAGCTCTGCTGCAATTACGATCACGGCAACTGCCTCGCGCTGGATGATGGAGAGCCTTGCGTCTGCGTACAGGGTATTTCCTACTCGCTGCTGTGCAACTGGTTCCGAAACGCGGTACTTCCCGCCGACCATGAGCTGCTGGCCGACGTGATGCGGGAAAGGCCGGGAAAGCGCTGCGCCGTCTGCGGTAAGCCGGTCTATTCTTCCTCCAATCGCACCAAATATTGCCCCGCCTGCGCCAAGCAGGAGCGTCGAAAGCAGGACGCCAAACGGAAGCGTAAACAATACTGGAACCTCCGCAAATAGAGACTGGGAAAGCCCCGTGCCGCAAGGCTTTTTCCATGCGGAATCACAAGGGGCTGCGTCATTCTATCCGCAAGCTCAAAAACAACGTCTATCTGCGGAGAATCGCCCCTGTGCAGGATGTGTTTTCTTCTGCGCAGGGGCGCTATTTTTTCTGAAAGGAGATCATCATGGCTGAAAAACAAACCAGCAAAGACCGGATGCGGGAGATCGTTGACAGCATCGAAAACGGCATCAAGGAGCTGTTCGAGAGCGATAAGTACCGGAAGTACCTTGCCACCATGAGCCGCTTTCACCGCTACTCGGTCAATAATACCATGCTCATCTATATGCAGCGCCCCGACGCAACCCATGTGGCGGGCTTCAACAAGTGGCGCGATCAGTTCGGCAGGAACGTCCTGAAAGGCGAAAAAGGTATCCGCATCATCGCTCCTACTCCCTATAAGAAAAAGGTCGAGGAAATCAAGACCGACCCCGAAACCAATGCGCCGGTGCTGGACGCAGACGGCAAGGCCATCATTGAGGAAAAGGAAATCCGTATCCCTATGTTCAAGGTGGTATCCGTCTTTGACGTGTCGCAGACTTCTGGAAAGCCCTTGCCCCAGCTTGCCGCCGATCTGAGCGGCAATGTGCAGCAGTATGAGGTTTTCATGGAGGCGCTGCGCCGCGCTTCTCCCGTTCCGATGGAGATAAAGCCCGTTGCGCGGGATACGGACGGCTTTTTCAGCATTAAGGCGCAGAGCATCACCATCCGCGCCGGTATGAGTGAGGTGCAGACGGTATGCGCCGCCGTCCATGAGATTGCCCACGCCAAGCTCCACGACTATGAACACATGACGGAGCTTGCGGACGATGGCGAGACGATCCTTGTCCCCGGCGAAAAGAGCCGTAACACCGAGGAGGTCGAGGCCGAAAGCATCTCCTATGCGGTCTGCCAGTATTACGGCATTGAAACGGGCGAAAACAGCTTCGGCTATATCGCCACATGGTCAAAGGGCAAGGAGTTGAAAGAGCTTCGCGCCAGTCTGGAAACCATCAACAAGACTGCCTCCGAGCTGATTACGGACATTGACCGGCACTTTGCGGAGATTTGCAAGGAGCGCGGCGTCAATCGTGAAGAAGTGAGCGCCACACAAACAGACGAAGCGCTTTATCTTGTGGATGGCTCGGTATATCTCCATGTGCAGCATACAGACGGCGGTTGGGACTATTCGCTCTACGACAAGGAAAGCAAAAAGCTGCTGGATGGCGGTGTTATTGACAGCAGCGCCATTGAAGATTCGCCGGTTGCATCTGTTGCCGGGGCTGTCCGAACGGAGGTATTTGCCATTCAGGGCATGACACCAACCAAGGTGACATTTGCAGATATGAAAATTCTGGAGGACTTGCAGGAGGCGCAGATTACGCCGCCCTTGGACAGCAAACAGATCACCGGCGCAGTCGTTGTTCCCACCGATGATACAGATACCATGCTCCCGGAGCTGGAACAGGCCACCCCGATGCCTGACCCCACGCTGACGGTGGACGATATGCGCAGCTATGGGTATCTGGATAGCGATATGCTCCCGCTTTCCAAGGATCGGGCACTGGAGCTGCTGGAGCATGACATCACGGTTTATATGCTCCATCCCAGCAACACCGAGGAAATGGTCTTTGAGGCCGAGGACATCATCAAGCACGACGGAATGTTCGGGATCACAAGACCGGATTGGGATGCGGTCAAAGGACATATCCCGCCCCGCGATGTGGAACAGCGCTTTTTGAACAGTCCCACCGATGCTATGGCGATCTACCAGCTACGCCGGGATGCGCCGGTGGAGCTTCGTTTTGCCAATCTCGGCAGTTTGGCCGCGCCGCCTGACCCCGCCAACTATGAAGCCGTCTATACCCGTGAGGTGTACCCGGACGATGATACCGGCAGAATCCTTGAAAACTTCTACTACATTTTCAACGATGAGCGCCCCGGCGATTTTGTGGGACACAGCCTCTCCGTCAGCGACATCGTTGCGCTGAAACAGGACGGCAAGGTATCCTATCACTACTGTGACAGCATGGGATTTCAGGAGCTGCCCGCCTTTCAGAAACCGGAGAATTATCTGAAAGCCGCCGAGATGTCGATGGAGGACGATTACGGCATGATCGACGGCATTATCAACAACGGCCCCAAACAGCCCACCGTCGCCGACCTTGAAGCACAGGTCAAGGCCGGTATGTCCATCTCCTTGATGGATTTGGCAGAGGCGGCACACCGGGAAAAGAAGAAATCTGTGCTGGAGCAGCTCAAAAGCCAACCGGCCCAAGAACGTCCACACAAAACAGCGCCCAAAAAGAGCGCGGAAAAGGAGCTTTGATATGAACATCACCTTTGAAGAACGCCAGCTTATGAGCCTCTACAACACCGGCACCCGCACGGGCTTGATCGCGGCGCTGGAGGAAATGCGCGGCTACCTCGCTGCGGATGAAACGGAGCTGCGGGAGCTGACGGACAGCGCCATCGCAAAGCTGCGCAGGATGAGCGACGCGGAATATGACGCGCTCGACCTGTTCCCCGATTTTGAAAAGGAGGATATGGATGCCGAGTAAAGTACAGCTCTATGCGCAGATGGCAGACCGCACGGCGGAGCAGATCACGGGAAGCTACCAGAAGTGGACGGCATTTCTGACCACCGCCGCAAGGCTGTATAAGTACCCCTACAATGAACAGCTCATGATTTTCGCCCAGCGCCCGGAAGCCACGGCCTGCGCGGAATACGACCTTTGGAATAAGCAGATGCGCCGCTATGTGCGGCGAGGCAGCAAGGGCATCGCCCTTGTGGATACCAGCAGCGACCAGCCCAAACTCCGATATGTATTTGATGTTTCCGACACCAGCGGCGGCGAGAACTCTCGCCGCCCTTATCTTTGGGAATACCGGCAGGAGCATCGTGAGGTGGTATCTGCGGCGCTGGAGCAGCACTTCGACGTTTCCGGTGAAAACGGACTTGCCGATCAGTTGGAGCGTGTGGCGGCGCAGCTTGTAGATGAATACTGGCACGACAACCGGCGCGATATTGTCGGCATCGTTGACGGTTCCTTTTTGGAGGACTATGATGAGTTCAACATCGGAGCCGCATTTCGGAACGCCGCCGTTGTCAGCACCACCTATGCGCTGCTGTCCCGCTGCGGGATGCAGCCGGGAGATTACTTCGAGCATGAGGATTTTCTGAACGTCTTTGATTTCAACACCCCTCAGACCGTCGCCGCTCTTGGAACGGCCATCAGCCAGTCCAGCGAGCTGGTGCTGCGGCAGATCGAAATCACCATCAAGAATTACGAGCGCGAGAAACTCGCGGAAAGGAGCGAAAGCCATGAGCGAACTGACCTATACCCGCAGCGGGGATTATCTGATTCCCGCCCTGAGCCTGACCGAACAGCCGCAAACCCCGCTGGGCAAGTACGGCAGGATGCGGAAGAATTACCTGAAGGAGCATCGTCCGGTGCTGTGGAACAGCCTGCTGCTGTCCGAGAGGCTGTACCCCCATCTGCGGGAGATCGACGAGGCAGCGAACAACCGACTGGAACAGATGATGCCGGAGCTGATGAAGTCAGCGGGCGTGACGGAAGCGCTGAAAGCCAGCGACCCGATGAAGTGGGTGGGCCTGATGAACAGCCTGAAAGCGCAGGCCGAGGAAACGATCCTCACGGAACTGGTGTTCAGCTAAATATGTTCGATGCCCCTGCTGGGGCGCAGATGTCCTTTTTCCCCTCAGAGGCAGAACAAATTCAATTCATCGCAGAAGCGGAGAGTGTAACACCCTCCGCTTTTTCTATGTTCATTTCTCAGGATGATATTGACCACATCCTGCGCGCGGGCGGTAATGCGGATGCAGCGCGGATGAAAATTGCTGCGGAATTCTCCAAGCAAAAACCTTTAGAGGATTGCGCGGCATTTCTGAAAGCTCTTTACTACGGCGGCAACGGCCTGATTACGGATAACGTCAGGCTTTCCGCATGGTACGGGGACGATGGTATCCATATTGCAACCGGAGATACCTCTCGCTATCTTCGTTCTGCCCAAGTGATAGGCTGGGCAGATGCGGCGGAGCGTATTGAGGAGCTTCTGGACGGCGGCGCATTTGCCACCAATCTTGAGGTCACGGAAGCCCCGCGCTATGAGCGGCTGGGTATTGCTGTGGATGTCTGGAACCTTTATCACGATTTCTCGGATGAAGCAAAGTCGCTGGGGTATCTGTCCTGTTTGGGTAATATCCATAGCACCAGCTTTCCAGAGGAAACGGAGCGTCTGACGGATGATCTGCTGAATCCGGAGTTCCGGGAGCAGTTTCTGACAGAGTACAAAATATTCCTCGATGCCTACCGGGAGAACCGGGAGCTTTTACGATTCCATTTCCACCGCCCGCAGGCGCTTCTTACACGCATGGAAGATCTGTCCCTTCCGCGAAAGGAATTCCGCTCCGATATGGAGGCTATTCCAGAAACCGGCAGGTTTATCACCGAAGATGAAATTGCGGCTTCTCTTGCAAACGGGAGCAGCTTTGAGGGTGGAAAGACCCGCATCTATGCGTTTTTCCAGACTTCGCACACTCCCAAGGAGAATGCCGATTTTCTGAAAAAGGAGTACGGCATCGGCGGGCAAACCCATGCCGTATCCAGAGAAAGCGGCA
>OODE01002233.1_pt1 | contig 10548 bp, 7 predicted proteins | sample 1671771 | NCBI WGS metagenome assembly OODE01 (sample SAMN06348191, study PRJEB24527) | human gut metagenome | biome: human gut; feature: ankylosing spondylitis patient; material: feces | host: Homo sapiens | place: China | collected 2015-10 | reverse complement strand
GCTGTGCGAATGACATGATCATATGCGGGCTGTATCCAGTTGTAAATGCAATCGGAATCTCTGCCCTGCGGATCGCCTTCTGGAAATAACGCATCACATCCAGGTGTCCGATGAAACGCATGGCTCCATATTTGCGGAATTTAATTCTTACTTTCAATACAGACACCTCCTTTCCATTTTGCGACACCGCAGCCGGAACATTTCATACGGCAGTTCGGTGTTACTTCGGCATTCATTGCCTGATTCCATTCTCTCTTCAGGAATTCTTTCGTTACACCGATATCAATGAAATCCCACGGGAACACTTCATCCAGCGGACGCTCCCTGTGATTATAGAATGCGATATCAATGCCTGTATTTTCAAACGCCTGCATCCATTTCTCATTATCAAATTGATCGCTCCAGGAGTCATACAGACATCCCAGACGATACGCTTCTTTAATTACTGCTGCCGTCTTTCTGTCCCCTCTTGCAAAGACACCCTCCAGCACAGTAACCTCTGCATCATGCCAGTTATATCTCAGGCTCTTTCTGTTAAGCTGTTCATTAAATGCATGCTTTACGATCGCTGCTCTTGAAATATATTCTTCATTCGTATACATTCTTGCCCACTGGAACGGGGTGAATGGTTTTGGAATAAAGAACGACGTACTCGTTGTAATCTGACACTTTCCATTCCGCTGATCCTTCGGAATCTCGTAATAACGCTCCGCGATTTCCTCTGCCAGCTCACCGATAGCTTTCATATCTTCTACGGTTTCTGTCGGTTGACCAAGCATAAAATATAATTTTACCTTATTCCAGCCGCCTTCAAAGGCAAGTCCTGCACCGTGCAGAATATTTTCCTTTGTCAGACCTTTGTTGATCACGTCACGCAGACGCTGAGAACCGGCTTCCGGCGCAAAGGTCAGACTGCTCTTGCGGATATCCTGTACTTTGCTCATAACATCCAATGAAAACGCATCAATACGCAGGGACGGCAGGGAGATATTTACACCTTTGTCCTTAAATTCATCGATCAGGAAGGTCAACAGTTCTTCCAGATAGGTGTAATCGCTGGAACTTAAGGAACTTAAGGAAATTTCCTCATGTCCGGTGTTTGTCAGCATCTGATAAGCCTTTTCTTTTAACATTTCCAGATTGCGCTCACGTAACGGACGGTAAACCATACCTGCCTGACAGAAGCGGCAGCCACGGATACAGCCACGCTGGATCTCCAGCACGACACGATCCTGAGTGACTTTGATAAACGGTACCAGCGGCTTGTCCGGGTAAACGGATTCCGACATATTTTCTACTACCTGACGGTGAATGGTTGTCGGAATATCATCATAGATCGGATGAAAATCCGCAATGGTTCCATCTTCGTGGTAAGATACCTCATAAAAAGCCGGAACATACAATCCAGGGATTTTTGCTGCTTCATGCAGGAAATCATGACGGTTATAACTGCCATCCTCTTTCATACGCTCATAGAGATCAAAGAGGTCATCGTATACGGTTTCGCCCTCTCCAATATAGAAAATATCGAAAAAGTCAGCGATGGGTTCCGGATTATAGGTACATGGACCACCGCCAACGACGATTGGCATATCATCGGTTCTCTGACAGGCTTTCAACGGGATTTTGCCCAGATCCAGAATCTGTAAGATATTTGGATAGCAAAGCTCATACTGCAATGTCATGCATAAGAAATCAAAATCCTTAATCGGATCCTGCGTCTCCAATGCAAACAGCGGAATATCCTGTTCTTTCATGATTTTGTGCAAATCCGGCCATGGAGAATAGACACGCTCACAGTAGACATCGTCTCTTAAGTTAAACTGATGATACAAAATCTGAATGCCAAGATGAGACATACCGATCTCATAGACATCCGGAAAGGCAAATGCCACACGGATTTTGACATCATCCGGATTTTTGCGCACCATATTTACCTCATTTCCGATATAACGGGCAGGCTTGTCTATGGTTAATAAAATTTCATCCTTTAATGCAAGTTTATTATTCATTCTGTGTTTCCTTATCATTTTATTTATCCTGTGTTTTTCAGGTTTCTTAAAAAGCAGATTTTATTGTATGTGCAAGAAATATTTTCGTTATTTTTTATACAATGAATCTGCGCGATTTCTAATTGTAGCATACAGCACGAAAAAGCGTCAAGTTTACTCAACGCTTTTTAATGCATCTACCATATTGATATGATCCAGCAGACGGTTTGTGATCAGATCTACTGCCAGTGCAAACAGGAATGTCATGCCGCCGGCGAACAGATACGTGGACGGGTGTACCGATACCGCAAAATAGATGGAAGGCATCTTCAGTACACTGGTCAGAAGTCCGCTGAAAAATCTTCCAACCGGAAGTCCAAGCAAAATACCGATAACCGTAAGGATCAGTGTTTCCTTGTTGACATAGGAATGGACTTCTTTATCAAAAAATCCAAGTACTTTGATGGTGGCAAGTTCCCGCTCACGTTCGGAAATATTTGTGGTCGCCAGTGTAAAGAGTACGACAAATGCCAGTCCTGCTGCCAGTGCTGTCACAAGAACAACGACACAGTTGATCAATCCAAAGGATTTGGAAAATTCATCCCGCATCGCCTGTACACTGTTACAGGATACCACATCACTTTCCCTGGAAAGCTGGTCTGCATAAGCAACCGGATCTGTACAGGAATCCGACAAATGAGCCAGAATGGAATTTGCTGCATAGGAACCACTTCCAATCAGTGCCTCATAGCGACTCTGTCTGATGTAAATAGCATTTCCCAGATAGTTGCGGACAATACCACTGATCGGGAAGTCACATTCTTCCAGATCACTGTTCTGGATATGTAAGTCATCTCCCACAGAAAAATCCATGACTTCGGAAAGATTCTGCGTGATCAGAATATCAGCATCCGAAAGTTCCCGTTCACTTCCGTCTAAGGCTTCCAGACGAATATAGTCCTCAATCGGGGCATCATCCGGAATGATATAGAGCGGAATAGTTTCTTCGGAAGAATCATTAACAACCTGTATACTGTCTGTCTGCAGGGACAGATAATCCTGGATCTGATCATCAGAAGAAATCTGATTGGTAAAATTGTCGAAATCATCTGCTATTGTGACTGCCATCAGATCATAACGGGAAATATGTTCATACTGTTTTGGCATCAGATCTGTGACGGAGTTTTTAATTGCCATTCCAACGACAAGTAATGCCGTACAGCCTAAAATACCGCTGACAGTCATAAACAGACGTTTTTTATAACGGAACAAATTCCGGAAAGTTACTTTGTTTAAGAAAGACAGGCGTTTCCATAAAAATGGAATCTTCTCCAGAAATACTCTGGATCCTGCTTTCGGTGCCTTTGGTCGCATCAATGCCGCCGGACACTGTTTTAATTCGCTGTGGCAGGCACAGACAGCTGCAAATAATCCACCTGTAACAAACAGTAAAATACCGCTGATGCCGTAGCCTGCATGGAACAGGTACGTGTAGGATGGAATCTTATACATGGTGTCAAATACCATAAACAGGAACTTCGGCAACAGGATAAATCCGCCAATGTCTCCTAACAAACCACCACAAATACATGCGGATAAGGTATAGATCAGGTATTTTCCATATACTTTACGGTCAGAAAATCCAAGTGCTTTATAAATACCGATCTGTCCGCGTTCTTCCTCTACCAGACGTGTGATGGTGGTCAGACTGATCAGGATCGCTACGGACAAAAACAGGATCGGAAATACATTTCCAATGGTTTCAATGGAGTCAGCATCGCTCTGGATCGTGGTGTAACTTCCCACGGAACTGCGATCCTGTACATACCATTTTGTACGGTCGATCGCATCAATATCTGCCTGTGCTTCTGCAAATTTATCATCTGCTTTCGCACGTTCTTCTTCCAGCTTCTGGATCTGTTCTTCCAGTTCCTTGGAACCATCTTTCAGTTCCTGTTCCGCCTGTGTCAGTTTATCTTTGGTTTTCTGTAATTCCTGATCGGCACTGGCAAATTGTGTAGTTGCATTCTGCTCCTGTGTCTGCAGTTCCTTCAGACCGGCAGTCAGTGTCGTTTCTGAAGTTTGTAATTTCTGCTCCTGCTGCTGTAACTGCTCTTTTGCTGCATCTAACTGCTGACTTTGTGCCTGTAACTGTGTCTCCGCAGAATCAAATTGAGCAAGCGCCTGCTGCTTTTGTTCTTTCAGGGAAGCTGCCTGCGTATCCAGCTCCACAAGGGTTGCGGAAACGGTCTCATACTGTGGAAGTAACTGCGAAAGTCCCGATGGGATCTGCTGTATCTGAGCAATCTGTGCTTCCAGTGTTGCTTTCTGTGTTTCATAATCTTCGGCAGATGGATCTAGAAGTTCCAATTGTCCGTTTAACTGTGCACAGACTGCATCTATTGATGCCTGTAACTGTTCTGTTACCTGAGCCCTTGCGTCTGCATCCGGATTGCCAGAAGTTACACTGGCTTCGTAAGCTTCCCATGCGCTCTGCGGCCATGCATCACCAAATTGTGCCTGCATGGAAGAAATCTGTGCCTGAATCTGTTCTTTTCCGGATTCTGCCTGTGTTCGACCTTCTGTAAGCTTTGTTTCCGCATCGGACAGTTTCTGAAGCGTTTCCTGTTTTTGCTGCTTTAAGGTATCAGAAGCCTGTGTCAGCTGATCTGTATGTCCGCTTAATTCTTCTTTTGCAGCACTGATCTGCTGTTTTCCGGATTGAAGCTGCTGCCAGCCGTTCTCCAGTTCAGCATATCCATCTTTGAATTTCTGTGCAGCTAAGTTTTTTTGCTGCTGTAACTGATTCATACCGTCCTGTAATTGCTGCCAGCCGGAACAGATTTCGGTTCTGCTATCTGCCAGTTCTGTCTTGGCATCTGCAATCTGTGCGTCGGCATCCGCAAATTTTTCTGCTGCTTCGTCTTTTGCATCATGTAGCTCGCTCACGGCATCTGCAATAATGGAATCATAGCGCGCCTGCTCCCGGTCGGATTTGATTTCTTTTTCAATGCGTTTTTTTATGTCTGAAACCAGATCGGTATATTCTTCGGAAAAACAGGATAACGCTTCTGCCCCATTGATACGAAGCTCCACAGCAGAATAAACATCGTTATCCAAAGCTTCCTGCGTAACATAAAAGAAATATTTGGATGACTGAGAAGAACGAAACGACGCTGCTCCTTTATCGGCGATCAGATCGGTTGCATCCAGCATGACCGCTGTAATTGTATAGTTTTTTTGCTTTAAGGCAGAGGTTGTATCGGCATCCTCGCTGTTTTGCGGAGAAAGGGTTACCGTATCTCCGATCGTCTTGCCGGTGTCTGCACAATAATTTTGGGATACAGCGATTTCCGACGCCTTAGAAGGCATCGTGCCATCTAACAGACGTGGCTGGCTTAATCCGTTTTCATCCAGTAATTTTACATCTGCCTTCTGTTGCAGATCATCCGCCTGTACCAGAACGGTCTCACTGTAAGTTCCATGTGCTTCGGCTACTTCTTTGACTTGGGAGAGTGCCTCCACATCTTCATCGGTCAGACCAAAGGTGGACTGAATCTTAATGTCATATAATTTCTGTTCATCATAAAAACGATCAGCCGAAGCACGAAGATCCCGGCAGCCTGCCGACAATCCGGCAAACATTGTCACGCCAAGAAATGTGATGAGCAAAATGGAGAAAAATCGTTTTTTCTCAAGTTTGATTGTTCGAAAAATATCTTTCAAATATGCTTTCATTTGTCCTACACTACCACTCTATTTCTGAAATCGAAACCGGATGTTCGTTTCTGGTTTCACTGATCACCGTTCCGCTTTTAAACTGGATCAGGCGGTCCGCCATGGGAGCCAGTGCGGAATTGTGGGTGATGATCAGAACAGTGATTTTTTCCTTTCTGCAGGTATCCTGTAAAAGCTGAAGAATCTGCTTTCCGGTGTTGTAATCCAATGCTCCTGTCGGTTCATCGCACAGCAGAAGTTTCGGATTTTTTGCCAATGCACGGGCTATAGAAACACGCTGCTGTTCGCCGCCGGATAACTGTGCCGGAAAGTTTTTCATACGCATGCCAAGCCCTACTTTTTCCAACGTCTGTGCGGCATCTAAAGAATCCTCACAGATCTGGGAAGCCAGCTCAACGTTTTCTAATGCCGTCAGATTTGGCACCAGATTGTAAAACTGAAAGACAAAACCGATATCCGTGCGTCGGTACTGGGTAAGCTGGCGTTTGCCAAAAGCGGTGACATCTGCGCCGTCCACCAGCACTTTCCCGGATGTAGCAGTATCCATTCCGCCAAGGATATTCAGCGCCGTTGTCTTACCGGCACCGGAAGCGCCAAGGATGACGGCAAGTTCCCCTTTTTCCACGGAAAAAGAAGCATCTTTTAATGCGAAAATGGAACTTCCGCCGGAATTATATTCTTTTGTAATATGGTCAAAATCGATATATGACATAATCTTTCTCCTGTGTAATTTATAAAAAATGTTAATTCTATTATAGTTTTATCTCAAATGAGAAGCAAGAAAGAAAGTATAAAATTTCCAGTAATGGATCCATTCTGGTTTGCGTTTATTCACTGCAAAATTTTTAAACTGTCTGGTTAAGCTTTTATAACCGGTTTAATACTTCCAGAATCTGAGGGAATTTGATGGAACTTTGGATCTGCTGTGTAATCTTTTCTGCGTTCCAGGAATGCCAGGAAAAATCGGTCTGACGCATGCCAAGGAAACCTAAAAACAGAAAAAGTGCCAGCACAAACCGAAGTCCAAGAAAACTTCGGGGACGTTTTTCCTGTTCTTCCGGATAAGTCTTTTTCCCCGGTGAGGCAAAGCTGTTTTTTACGGATTCTACATAATTTTTTCGATTTTCATATTGTTCCATCTGCATACCATACCCTCCTGTTTGTTGTTTCTCAAACCATAACAATGTTTCGATAAGTTTTTCGTCAAACAAAAAAGGCATATCATTACGTTTTTGTAATCATAGCCTTTTTGTATTTATATATGCGGTTGTCTTTTTTATATTCCGAAAGTTTTAAAGCCGAACACACGTAAGATATGTTACGCGATTCTGAACAACATAAGCGGACATATTTTTTCAGAATTGCTAAAATCCTCAAAACTAAATGCTCTAACGCTGTGAAAGTTCTTCTAAAACTTCTTCCCAGGTGATACCCTTATCAACCATCATAACCATCATATGATACAGGAAATCAGCGATCTCATATTTAATCTCTTCCGGATCCGGATTTTTGGCAGCGATGACGATTTCTGTTGCCTCCTCACCGACTTTCTTTAAGATCTTATCAATTCCTTTGTCAAAGAGGTAATTGGTATAAGAGCCTTCCTTCGGATGCAGTTTGCGATCCAGAATGAGATTGTACTCGTTTTCAAATACTTCCAGTGGATTTTTCTCATTGTATTCTTCTTTTACCATATCGGTGTAGAAGCAGCTGCGGTTGCCGGTATGGCAGGCAGCTCCAATCTGGGAAACTTTTGCCAGAATGGTATCTTTGTCGCAGTCGATGGATAAAGATTTCACATACTGATAATGTCCGGAAGTCATGCCTTTTGTCCAGAGTTCATTTCTGCTTCTGCTGTAATAAGTCATTTTACCAAGAGACAGGGTGGTCTGGAATGCTTCTTCATTCATGTAAGCAAGCATCAGTACGTCATTGGTCTTGTAATCCTGTACGATAACCGGGATCATACCATCGGAATTTAATTTAAACTCAGACCAGTCACAGGAAGATTCTAAGTGACCGGTTGCAATTCCCTGTTCTGCCAGATATGCTTTCAGTCCCATTACATCTGCATCATAGGCACTGATGGTTCTGGAAGATACACCAGTGATAGTTTCATCTGCCTGTAATGCCTTGCAGACGCTCTCGTTGTCAGTCTCTGTCAGAAGCATGGAATATGGCATATCGGTAACGTTGCCAAGCGTTCCCATCAGTGCCGGGTCAAGCACGATCAGCTCACTTGTGTTGTTTTCTACATCTTCTTTCTGTTTAAAAAACAGGTCCACATTGTGGATGGATAATGCCAGTTTATCTTTGCCAAAACGTAATGCACCTTCTTTTGACACCTGTGCAGTCACATCTTTTACCGGATTTAAGATTGCTTTTTTACATCCGGCATATAAAATTTTCTTGATATCCTCCAGACGGTTGATATTTCCGCCGGCATAAACCGGAATCTCAGCTACGCGGTTGATTTCTTTCATGGTATGAAGATTCAGCTCATGCTCCGCGTCATTGTCGGACAGGTCAAACAGGTAGATTTTGTCAATACCGTTGTCGTTGTACAGACGGATCCGTTCGATTAGATCATCCTGCTCGGTATGATCTTTGAAACCGTTGACCAGTTTTCCGTTTTTTAAATATATGGTTGCAATTAAATTTTTTTTGTTCATCGTTATAAACTGCCTTTCGTCGATAAAATATCCGTTACACGCGGATCATAGGAGGAAGCATCATCCAGCGCTTTCCCGAACGCTTTAAACAGTGCTTCTATAATATGATGATTATTCGTTCCGGACAGAACCTTCATATGCAGGTTCATGCCTGCGGCGTAGGAAATCGCATAGAAAAATTCACGTACCATTTCTGTATCCATATCTCCCACTCGATCAGTCGTAAAGTCTGCGTCAAATGCAAAATACGGGCGTCCGGACAGGTCAATGGCACATAAGACCAGGGTTTCATCCATTGGCAGGATCATACTGCCAAACCGTTTGATGCCTTTTTTGTCGCCCAGTGCTTTCCGTATCGCATTGCCAAGGACAATACCGGTGTCTTCGATGGTATGGTGGCAATCTACTTCCAGATCTCCCTTTACCTGCAGATCCAGATCAAAGAAGCCATGTCTGGTAAAACCGGATAACATATGGTCAAAAAATCCAATTCCGGTGGAAATATTCTGTTTACCGTTTCCGTCCAGATTCAGAGACAGGGAAATATCTGTCTCGTTTGTTTTTCTCTGAACCTGTGAGATGCGTTTTTCTGCCATTTTTTCGCCCTCCGAATTATTTGTCTTCGTCTTCAAATCTGACGCGGATAGAATTTGCATGTGCAGTCAGCTGCTCACAGTCTGCAAACTGTGCAATATCTTTGTATACCGCATGCAATGCATCTCTGGAATAAGAGATAATGCTTGATTTTTTAATAAAGTCATCGACACTCAACGGAGAAAAGAATTTTGCTGTTCCGTTTGTCGGAAGGACGTGGTTTGGTCCGGCAAAATAGTCACCAAGCGGCTCGCTGCTGTATTCACCAAGGAAAATAGCTCCTGCATTTTTGATCTTTGTCATAACCTCAAATGGATTTGCAGTTACGATCTCCATATGCTCGGATGCAATTTCATTTGCAGTATCGATGGCAGTATCCAGATCCGGTGCAATCAGGATATAGCCATAGTTTTCCAATGATTTTTCAATAATTGATTTTCTGGAGAGAACTTCACAGAAACCATCTACTTCTTTGGATACTTCTTCTGCCAGTTTTTCACTTGTGGTGATCAGGATTGCGGAAGCCAGTTCATCATGCTCTGCCTGAGATAACAGATCTGCTGCTACAAAACGTGGATTTGCAGTCTCATCTGCCAGTACAAGGATTTCACTCGGACCAGCGATGGAATCAATACTGACATGTCCAAACACTGCTTTTTTTGCCAGAGCAACATAAATGTTACCCGGTCCTACGATCTTGTCTACTTTCGGGATGCTCTCCGTTCCAAATGCCAGAGCTGCAATCGCCTGTGCGCCACCTACTTTAAAGACGCGGTCTGCACCTGCTTCTTTTGCGGCAACCAGTGTGGAAGGATTGACTTTACCCTCTTTGTTACATGGAGTTGTCATAATAATTTCTTCTACACCGGCGACTTTTGCAGGCATAATGTTCATCAGTACGGAAGAAGGATATACAGCTTTTCCACCCGGAACGTACACACCTGCTTTTGCAATCGGAGTTACTTTCTGACCAAGCATGGTTCCCGGAATGGAGCTGTCAAACCAGCTGTACTGTTTCTGTTTTTCATGATACACACGAATGTTTTCTTTTGCTTTGCGGATAACCTCTAATAATTTCGGATCAACCTGCTCATAAGCCTCTGCAATCTCAGCCTCTGTGACTTCGATATTTTCTGGCGTTACGGTTGCACCGTCAAATTTCTTTGTATAGTTAAAAATCGCTGTATCACCGTTTGTGCGGACATTTGCAATGATCTCATTGACACTGCTTTCATACTGGGTATAATTGTTCGGGCTTCTTTTTAACAGGTCTGTCAATATATTCTGAATGGTTTCCTTTGTAAGTTTTAACGTACGCATCTTAGTTTTCTCCTTTATTCATTACTTCACGCAGATCGGAGATCAGTTTGCCGATTCGCTCCTGCTCCATCTTCATACTTACCGGATTGACTACCATACGGGCAGATAACGGGCAAACTTCTTCTAAAACAGTCAGTCCGTTTTCGCGTAAGGTAGATCCGGTTTCGACGATATCCACGATGACATCAGCCAGACCAACAATCGGTGCCAGCTCAATGGAGCCGTTTAATTTA
>OODE01002218.1_pt1 | contig 10595 bp, 9 predicted proteins | sample 1671771 | NCBI WGS metagenome assembly OODE01 (sample SAMN06348191, study PRJEB24527) | human gut metagenome | biome: human gut; feature: ankylosing spondylitis patient; material: feces | host: Homo sapiens | place: China | collected 2015-10 | reverse complement strand
CATATCCGGTGTAACTGCTGAGATATGCGAAAAAATTTACGAATTATTAACGGAACTGTGCAAAAAATGTCATGTAAACGCGAGTGGATTCTGATACAATAAATATATCACACAATACAGTAAAAGGGAGGAATCATCATGACACCGGAACACGATATTTTACAGGTCACGCCGCGTGTGGAAGCGCTGGCGGCGCTCTGCCGCTCGAACAGCCGCATTGATCCGGCGTTGTACCGCAAGTACGATGTCAAGCGCGGTCTGCGCGACATCAATGGACAGGGCGTACTGGCCGGTCTGACCAACATTTCGGACATTATCTCCCGCAAGGAGATAGGCGGCGAAATCGTGCCCTGTGAGGGCGAGCTGTACTATCGCGGCATTCGCATTCAGGATCTGGTGCAGGGCTTCATCCGTGACGGCCGCAAGGGTTATGAGGAGGTTGCCTATCTGCTGCTGTTCGGTGAGCTGCCGGATGCCAAGAGTCTGGGCGATTTCAAGGCTCTGCTGGCACAGGGACGCACGCTGCCGACCAATTTCACGCGCGATGTTATCATGAAGGCGCCGACGCATGATATGATGAACAGCCTGTCGCGCAGTGTGCTCACGCTGGCATCCTACGACAGCAACGCGGATGATATCAGCCTGCCGAACGTGCTGCGGCAGTGCCTGATGCTGATTTCGGTCTTTCCGATGCTGGCTGTGTATTCCTATCACGCCTACAATCACTACGAGTGCGGCGGCAGCATGTACATTCACTACCCGTCGGACAGTCTGTCTACTGCGTCCAACTTCCTGCGCATGCTGCGCCCGGATATGCAGTACACGCCGCTCGAGGCCAGCGTGCTCGATCTGGCGCTTGTGCTGCACATGGAGCACGGCGGCGGCAACAACTCGTCGTTCACAACACACGTTGTCACGTCCTCCGGCACGGATACCTATTCGGCTATTTCTGCGGCGCTCGGTTCACTGAAAGGCCCGAAGCACGGCGGAGCGAACTACAAGGTCGTGCAGATGTTCGAGGATATGAAGAAAAACGTGTCGGACACCACGGATGAGCAGGCAGTCGCGGACTATCTTGTCAAGCTGCTGCGCCGTGAGGCATTTGACCAGAAGGGACTCATCTACGGCATGGGCCACGCTGTGTACTCGATCTCGGACCCGCGTGCGCAGGTATTCCAATCCTTCGTCGGTCAGCTGGCGCACGAGAAGGGCAGAGATGCGGATTTCGCGCTGTACACCATGGTCGAGGAGGTGGCGCCTCGGGTTATCGCGCAGGAACGCCACATCTATAAGGGTGTGTCCGCAAATGTTGATTTTTACTCAGGTTTTGTGTATTCCATGCTGGGTTTGCCGCCGGAATTGTACACGCCGGTGTTCGCGATGGCGCGTATCGTCGGCTGGAGCGCCCACCGCTTGGAAGAGCTGATCAACACGGATAAGATCATCCGTCCGGCGTATAAGCCTGTTGCGAAGAATATCGAGTATGTTAATATTGATGAGCGGAATGACGGTCCGATCAACGACTGATTTTTAATTAGTAATCAGTAGTTAGTAATTGGAGTGGAGGGTATAGTGCTCTCCGCTCTATTTATATTGTGCAGAGGATAATTATATGGGAATGCTCAGCTTAGCAGATATCCTATTAACAGATGCGCAGGTATCTTATAAAGAAAACCGTATCATCCTATATTTCAAGTCGGATGCGGAAGTGAATCCGATATTCAAGGAGCACGTCAGATCGCTGTATGCCAAATTCGTTAAACAGGAAAGCGTTTCGGTGACTATCGGGGAACATTCCTTTGAATCTCATATTATTTCACTGGCCAGTGCTGCGTCTCCGGAGGAATATGTATCGGACGATCCCGTTGAACGGCTTATGTGCGGTGATGAATTTACCATTACAGTTGAAAACAATGGTCATATCGCAGAGAATACCGCGGAACAGAGGGTATCAAAAGCCGGCACTGCACCTCTAATCCTGAAGGAATGATATTTAATAAAAAATTTGAAAAAAGTGTTGACAACCTGCTCTATATGCGTTATACTAAATGAGCTTGGTCAAAGACAGCTGGCGCCGCAAGGCTTAAATGGCGATTTATTCGCCGCCCGCCGAGGTCAACACAGACATGTTTATTATCATATTTGATTATGTTTTCTGTGTACCCTCCCTGTGTCTTTGCACCGGGAGGGTACTTTTATTTTACAGGAGGTGAAAATGATGCCGAACGCAAAGATTCTGGAAGAGAAGAAGGCTCTGGTCGCTTCCCTGGTAGAGAAGATCAAGAATTCTCCGGCAGGTGTACTGGTCGACTACAAGGGCATCAACGTAGAGGATGATACCAAGCTCCGCAAGCAGCTCCGTGAAGCTGGCGTTGAGTATGCTGTCATCAAGAACACTCTGATCCGCTTTGCAGCTAAGGAACTGGGTTTTGACGAGCTGGATGCGTGCCTGCACGGTACCACCGCTCTGGCAATCTCCACCACCGACGACGTTGTCGCTCCGGCGAAGATCCTGGCTGACTTTGCTAAGACCCACGAGAACTTCACCCTGAAGGCTGGTTACCTGGAAGGTAAGGCCATCGGTGAGGACGAGGTCAAGAAGCTGGCTGCTATGCCGAGCAAGGAAACCCTTATCGCTCAGGTACTGTACAGCTTCAACTACCCCATTATGCAGCTCGCTATTGCTTGCGATGCTATCGTTAAGAAGGCAGAGGGCAATGAGGAAATGAAGGTTGCTGAACTGGTAGCCCCGAAGGAAGCTGCAGCAGAAGAAGCTGCTGAGTAATTTCCCCGCACTGACTGATTTATTCGGTCAGGAACACATTTTAACTTAAAAATTATCTAAAATTGGAGGTTTAATCCCATGACTGTTGCTGAGATTATGGAAGCTGTAAAAGAGCTCAAGGTTATGGAGCTCTCTGAGCTGGTAAAGGCTCTCGAGGAAGAATTTGGTGTATCCGCTACGCCGGTAGCTGTTGCAGGTGCTGTAGCAGGCGGCGACGGCGCAGCTGCTGCTGACGCTAAGACCGACTTCGACGTAGTTCTGGTTGACGCTGGCTCTTCCAAGATCAACGTTATCAAGGCTGTTCGCGAGATCACTGGCCTGGGCCTGAAGGAAGCTAAGGAGAAGGTTGACACCGCTCCGCAGACCATCAAGGAGGCTGCTCCGGAGGCTGAGGCTAACGAGATCAAGGAGAAGCTCGAGGCTGCTGGCGCTAAGGTTGAGCTGAAGTAAGGTTTCCTTACCGAACCAACTGCTTGCAATCAAGCAATTCCAAAGACGCAGAGTGTTTGCTCTGCGTCTTTTTCTATGCCAAAATTTCCGTCAGTCAGTGGTGACAAACCCGAAATTGTGCGGTATAATAAAATAGAATAATAATGTGGACAAGAAGGAGAATCTCATGCCGAAATTAGGACTTATTTCGCTCGGCTGCGCGAAAAACCTCGTGGACAGCGAGCACATGCTGGCCCGGCTGCGGGACGCAGGCTGGGAGATCACCGAGGATATGACCGAAGCAGACGTTGGCGTTGTCAACACCTGCGGCTTCATCGAAGCCGCTAAGACCGAGGCTATCGAAACCATTCTGGAGACCGCCCAGAATAAGCAGACCGGCAATATGAAGGGCTTGGTCGTGACCGGCTGTCTGGTGCAGCGCTATGCTGACGAGATGCGCGCTGAGCTGCCCGAGATCGACGTATTCTGCGGAACGGGCAGCTATGATGACATCGTGGACGCGGCCAATGCGGCGCTCAAGGGGCAGCAGGCGGCGTACATGGCCGATATGACCTCTGCTGCACTCGACGGCAGCCGTGACCGCCTGACACCCTCGTACACCGCATACTTTAAGATTGCGGAGGGCTGCTCGAACACCTGCGCGTACTGTATCATCCCCAAGCTGCGCGGCCGTTACCGCAGCCGTGAGATGGCATCGCTGCTCGAGGAAGCGCGTGCGCTCTCTGACGCAGGCGTTAAGGAGCTGATCGTCATCGCGCAGGACATCACCAAGTACGGTATGGACCTGCCCGAGCATAAGCGTCTGCTGCCCGAGCTGCTCCGCGAGCTGTGCAAGATGGACTTTACCTGGATTCGTCTGCACTATCTCTATCCCGACCAGATTACGGACGAGCTGATCGACGTGATTGCGGATGAGCCGAAAATCGTAAAGTATCTGGATATTCCGCTGCAGCATGTCTCTAAGCGCATTCTGCGTGCCATGCACCGTCCGGGTGACGGCGCGGAATTTACCAGGCTGATCGAGGATATGCGCGAGCGTATTCCGGGTCTTGTACTGCGTACAAGCCTGATCGTCGGTCTGCCGGGCGAGACCGAGGACGAGTTTGCCGAGCTGTGTGAGTTCCTGCAGAATGTCGGCATTGAGCGTGTCGGTGTGTTCGAGTATTCGCCGGAGGAAGGCACGGAGGCCGCAGAGCTGCCCAATCAGATCGACGCCGAGACCAAGCAGAACCGCCGTCTGATCGTCGAAGAGCTGCAGTCCGGTGTGCTCGACGACTACAATACCTCCCGCCACGGTGAGGTCATGCAGGTGCTCTGCGAGGGCTTTGACGAGGAGCAGGGCCTGTGGTATGGCCGTACCTACGCGGATTCGGTCGAGGTAGACGGCCACGTCTACTTTGACGCGGCGGATAACGAACCGGCGGAAGGCGAGTTCGTGTCCGTTCTCATCACCGAAAGCCTTGGACCCGACCTACTCGGTGTCCGTCAGAAGGAGGCATAATTTCCTATGACAACCGCAAATAAAATCACGCTGACCCGCATTGCGATGATTCCGTTTTTCATCTATTTTGCGGCGCAGCCCATGCTGATCATCGATGAGACCCGGTATCTCGCCGCGTTCCCGACCAGCACGGTCATCGCGCTCGTGCTGTTCTGCGTGGCATCGTTCACGGATTTTCTGGACGGCTATGTGGCGCGAAAGTACAATCAGGTGACGGATTTCGGCAAATTTGTCGATCCGCTGGCTGATAAGCTGCTCGTAGCCTCCGCGCTCATCCTGTTCGTGGAGCAGAAGGCAATGGCAGGCTGGATGGTCTGCGTTATCCTCGCGCGTGAGTTGATCATCACGTCTCTGCGCGTGGTTGCAGCCAATAAGGGCGTTGTTATGGCTGCAACGTGGACGGGCAAGGTCAAGACCTGTGTGCAGATTGGCGGCATCATCGTCATTTATCTGTATTATATCATCATGGGTGCGCTGGCAAACGGTATCGCCTTCGCGGACGGCGATGGTGTTACCGCTGTTATGTTCATCCCTCATGCGGATGGTATGCCGCTGCTGCTGACCATCGTCGGCTGGGTGGTAACGCTGGTTACCATTTACTCCGGCTATGATTATCTCAAGAAGAACTGGGATCTCATCAAGGACGGCGCGGTAAAGGCAAAGTAAAACCGCATACTGTTTCAGCCTCAGAGGTGCACTTCGGTGCACCTCTTTTTTATTATTTCCTCTGGTGCGGGAACAGGACATATGTGAAAATTTTCTTATTTTGAAAGACTTTTCTACGCTAAATCGGTATTCGTTCAAGGTGTGCAAACGCACACATCCGGCTCTGTGCAAGCTGTACAAGAGGGGAAATAAAAGAGTAATTTTTGTATAGAACAGAGTTACCCAGTGCATTGTGATATAACCTATTCGCGGCTATAATATAGTCAAACAAACGAAAACACCGAAAGTTAAAACAAAACAAAAACTTCTGGTAAATCGTGAAAAGAGTATGTCTAAGACTTAAATGTCAAGGAGGAAATTATCATGAAAGAAATCCGTATTGGTCTGGTAGGTTCCGGCTGGATGGGCAAGGCTCATTCCTCTGCACTGGCTGACGCTGAGATGCTGTTTGGCCCTGACTACGGCACCGCATCCTTCGAGATCGTAGCTGACGCTAACGAAGAGGCTGCAAAGTCCGCTCAGAAGAAGATCGGCTTCAAGCGCATCTCCACCGATTGGCACGATGTAGTTACCGACCCGAACGTAGACCTGGTTGATATCGCTACCCCGAACGCTTTCCACTATGCAGTTGCTAAGGCTGCCCTGGAGAACGGCAAGAACGTATACTGCGAGAAGCCGCTGTCCATCTCCGCTGAGGAGTCCAGAGAGCTGGCTGAGCTGGCTGCCAAGAAGGGCGTAGTCAACTACGTTGGCTTCAACAACACCCAGAACCCGGCAAACGCTTACGTTCGTGAATTGGTTCAGTCCGGCGCTCTCGGCAAGATCATGCGCTTTACCGGCACCTACGATCAGGACCAGCTGCTCGACGAGTCCCTCCCGATCACCTGGCGCCACATCAACAAGCTGGCTGGCTGCGGTGCTCTGGGCGACCTCGGTTCCCACCTGTTGTCCATCTCTCAGTTCATCATGGGCGACATCACCAAGGTAAACGCAGTTGCTACCACCGTATTCCCGAAGCGTCCGAAGTCTGCAGGCTCCACCGAGATGGTTGACGTTGAAAACGAAGACATCATGACCTTCATGGCTGAGTATGCTAACGGCGCTCTCGGCCAGATTGCTTGCTCTCGTGTTGCTACCGGCCGCAAGAACTACCTGACCTACGAGATTCAGGGTACCAAGGGTTCTGTTCGTTACGATCTGGAGCGCATGGGCGAAGTTCAGGTTTACTTCCAGTCTGACAACGAGCGCGACCGCGGCTTCCGCACCGTACTGCTCAACCCGCTGATGAAGGGCTACTCCGCATTCCAGCCGGCAGGCGGTATCTCCATCGCTTACAACGACATGAAGATCCTCGAGGTTCACGCTCTGTTCGACGCTATCACCAATGGCGCTGACTATGTAACCGACTTCGAGTTCGGCTACAAGATCGACCGCACCGTAGCTGCTGTTATCGAGTCCTCCAAGACTCACGAGTGGGTTGACGTTAAGTAAGTTGCCCGTTTACATCAATTAAAACATAATGCCGAAACGGTCTCCGGCGGGAGTGATTCCGCCGAGACCGGAAAGGCTGACAGTTTCCTGAATAATTTGACAGGGAGGATAAAATTATGGCTATCAAGATTGGTATTGCACCGGACTCCTGGGGCGTCTGGTTTCCGGCAAGTGATCCGAACAATGCAAAGCAGCCCCAGTGGTGGCGCTGTCTGGACGAAATGAAGGTTGCCGGCTACGAGGGCTGCGAGATTGGTCCGTGGGGCTACATGCCGAACGATGATCCCAAGGTGCTCAAGAACGCTATGGACGCGCGCGGCCTGACTCTGGTAGGCGCTACCGAGGGCGGCAACTTCCTTGATGACGCGGCTGTTGAAGGCATGCTCAAGGACATCGACGATATCTCCAAGCTGTTGAAGGCTTTCCCGAGCGCAAAGTATATCGTTCTGCTGCCTCCGATGTACACCAACCTCGCTACCGGCGAGCTGGAGATGAACCCGGAGCTGACCGACGAGGAGTGGGCTACCTACTGCAAGAACGTGCAGAAGTGCGCGGACCGCTGCGCAGCGAACGGCTTTATCGGTCTGTTCCACCCGCATGTTGACAGCCACGTTCAGACTGAGGAGCAGATCGAGCGCTTCCTGAACGACACCAATGTAGATCTGTGCTTCGACACCGGCCACCATGTATACGGCGGCGGCGAGCCGATTTCCTTCTACAAGAAGTGGGCGAAGCGCATCCCGTACATCCACTTCAAGGACTGCGATCTGGCAGTCAAGGCTAAGATGGACGAAAACAAGTGGTCTTTTGCCAAGGCTGTAACCGAGGATATCATGGTTGAGCCGGGCAAGGGCAGCATCGACTTCACTGCAATGCATAAGGCACTCGACGAGTGCGGCTACGACGGCTGGTGCGTCGTAGAGCAGGATCTGTTCCCGGTAAAGTCCTTCGACGTACCGCTCGAGAAGGCGACCATCGGTCGTGAGAACCTCCGCAAGGCAGGTTTCTAATGAAATAGTAATCGCAATACCCATTTTACAATCGCATCTACACTATTCCCGTTTTCATTATTTTGTTATCCGGTCCCTCTTGAATTTCCGCTCCAACAGAAAATCAAGAGGGACTGCTGATAAAGAGTACACGCAAGTGTGAAATACACAAGCGTAAAAGGGCGCTGAGAGAGCAGGGCCCGGAAAAAAGAGAGGAGAAAAATTATGAACAAGAAGAGAGTGTTAGCGATGTTGCTGGCAGGCGCGATGGCTTTGTCGATGACCGCATGTGGCGGCGGCAGTGCTTCGTCGGGCGATGACAGCAGTAATGACGGTGGCGCATCCGCTTCCGGCGGCAGCTACAAGGTCAGCGTTATCCTGAAGACCCTGGCGGCCGAGTACTGGCAGTATGTAAAGTCGGGCGCTGAGGACTATGCTTCCGAGCATTCGGACAAGGTTACAGTAGAGGTTAAGGGTCCAAGCTCTGAGACCGCTTTCGATGAAATGCAGAACATGATCGAGACCGACCTCAGCTCCGGCAGCTATGACGGCATTGTTATTTCTCCGCTGCAGTCGGATACCGCGGCGCAGCTCGTCAGCGGCACCAAGCTGCCGATCGTTGCGATCGACACCAACTTCACGGCACCGGAGGTTAAGTCCTTCGTAGGTACCGGCAACGAAGCTGCTGCCAAGAAGGGCGGCGAGGCTGCTGTAGAGGCTGCCAAGGCTGCCGGCTGGACCGATATCAAGTGCATTGAGATCGCAGGCGTACAGGGCGACCAGACCAACACCGCTCGCATGAACGGCTACAAGGCTGGCGTTGAAGAAGCAGGCGGCACCTTCCTGAGCGACGAAGTACAGTACGCAGACGCAACTGCTGACCGCGCTACCACCGCTATGGAAGCTATCATGCAGACACATCCGGAAGGCATCGCAATCATTTGCGCAAACAACGACGATATGGCTATGGCAGCAGCCCGTGCAGCGCAGGGCCATGACGCATACAAGAACACCATCTTCCTCGGCTTCAATGGTGACCGCGCTGCTTGTGAAGCAATCCTGGCCGGCCAGATGACGATGTCTGTTGCCCAGATGGCTTACGAGATGGGCTACAAGGCTGTTGAGACCATGATTCAGGTTCTGGACGGCGAGACCGTTGACGAGTTCGTTGACTCCGGTTCTGACGTAGTTACCCCGGACAACGCGCAGGAGCGCCTGGATACCCTGAAGACGCAGCTCCACTAAGAAAACTGCATTTCGCACAAACGCAGATTGTGCGATAATGTTCATGCGCAAGATACTCTCTCCGGATCGGCAGGAAAACGCTCCAACGTTCTGCCAATCCGTAATGGATAAACGCAAATTTCAAAGATCCTTTCTCTCATTCTATTTCTCTATATGGTGGTGCCCCCTGCTCCTGCCCAAGCGGGATCAGGGGGCATTGCTATGGAATGAAGTTGGATGAGATAGACAAAATTAGCAATTCTGTACAGATTATCCTGCAGGCTGCAGAGAAAAAGAGGGACACGCTGCTGCAAACACCCATGGCAGCGTATTTACACAGCAAACAAGAGGGGTTTCAAGAAAATGGTATTTACACTGGGTTCATTTGTGCTTGTCACCGTAGCGGTGGCATTCGTAAGCTGGCTTAAAACCAAGGGAACGGACGAGACCAGCAAAGACGGTTACTTCCTTGGAGGCCGAAGCCTGAGCGGTCTGGTTATCTTTGGTTCTCTGATGATGACCAACCTTTCTGCGGAGCAGCTGGTAGGCCGCAACGGTCAGGGCTATGCAGCCGGCATGACTGCAATGGGATGGGAGACCATGTGCCCGATCGCATTGACGCTGATGGCACTGTTCTTCATCCAGAAGTATTTCAAGCTCGGCATTTCCACTATCCCGGAATTTCTGGAAAGCCGCTTTGACCGCGCAACCCGCGTCATTGTATCGTTCATTTTCCTTGTCGCTTATATTGTAACCATGCTGCCGCTGGTGCTGTACGCAGGCTCGGTAGCGATGGAGCGTATCTTCGGCATTACCGCACTGATGGGCGGCAACCGTTTCATGGCAACCACCGTAATGTGCGTTGCACTCGGCATAATCGGCGGTATCTATGCAATCTTCGGCGGCCTGAAGGCCGTAGCCGTATCGGACTCTCTGAACGGCATCATCTTTATCATCGGCGCGGTCATCCTGATCCCGGTTCTGGCATTTATCGCACTGGGCGACGGCAGCATCGCAGAAGGCATCCGCATTTTCGCTACATCCTCTCCGGAGCACCTGAATGCGATCCAGCCTGCTGACGCACAGCCGCCGTACATTCCGTGGCCGATGATCGTACTTGGCTGTGGTATCAACCACATCTCTTACTGGTGCACCAACCAGTCCATCATGCAGCGCGTACTCGGCGCTAAGAACCTGAAGGAAGCACAGAAGGGCTCTCTGCTGACCGGTCTTACCTGCGTATTCTGCCCGATCTTTCTGGTAGCGCCCGGCGTTATCCAGTTCATCTATTATCGCACCGTTCCTGCTGTATCTGCCGGCCGGCATCAGCACCTTCCTCAATCAGATGTGGGGCTACTACGGCGTTCCGGTTCTGGCCATTGTTGTTATGGGTATTCTGGCTCCGCGCATGCCGAGCTTTGCACCGAAGGCTGCCATCATTGTCCATATCGTATGCTATGGCCTGATGATGAACCTTCTGCCGTTCCAC